>Ga0207906_1000025_pt1 | contig 269599 bp, 258 predicted proteins | sample LinPmetageLP37_FD_184050 | JGI IMG/M metagenome (GOLD analysis project Ga0207906, IMG submission 184050) | Marine viral communities from the Pacific Ocean - LP-37 (SPAdes) | ecosystem: Environmental > Aquatic > Marine > Oceanic | place: Pacific Ocean | collected 2010-06-16
CCTGTCGGTGGCAGGCCATTCGTTACTCCTTTCGTCATTCACGTCCAATGAATTCCAACGAAAGAATAGCGGGTGGCCTGTCACCTCTCCGGCCCAGGCCAATTTACAGAACGAATGGTGCACTCCCTCTGGCCATAATGATACGGCTACGAAAACGCTCGGGTGTGTCGTACAGCGCCGCCACTTCACAGCACTCGGCTGGCGTGAGCAGCTGCTCGACGACGGCACTGCCGTGAGTATCCAGATCGTCGGCCACGCTCTGCCAGTCAACCTGCTCAATAAGCGCGGCGGGACTAGCCGCCCAGCTCTGTGGCGATGGCGTACTCATCCCTTGGCCTCGTTTTCGAGCAACTGACGTTTGCGTTCCACGCCCCAGCGATAGCCGGACAATCCGCCGTCGGTGCGCACCACGCGATGGCAAGGAATAGCAAGCGCCAGTTTGTTAGCGGCACAGGCGCCAGCAACCGCGCGTACCGAGTTCGGCGCGCCGATCCGCTTGGCGATCTCGGCATAGCTGGCGGTCGCCCCACTGGGTATCTCGCGCAAGGCCTGCCAGACACGCTGCTGGAACGCGGTGCCGCGGATATCGAGCGGCAGATCCAGCCCGGCAGTCGGTGCGTCGACGAAGCCGATCACCTGGGCGACGTAGCGCTCGAAGGCGTTATTGCCGCCGATCAGTTGCGCACGCGGAAATCGATCTTGGCGCGCGCGCATAAGGGCTTCAGGGTCGTCGCCGAGGCTGATTGCACAGAGGCCGCGATCGGTGCCGGCGACCAGAATCGAACCCAAAACGCATTCGCCGATCGCGAACCGGATCACGCTGTCGGTGCCGCCATCGCGGTAGCGCGTTGGAGTCATGCCCAGTGTCTGTTCGGCGGTCGCGTAGAAATGGCCGCTGGAGTTGAAGCCGGCATCGAACACGGCATCGGTGACCCGCCTGCCCTCGGCAAGACCCGTACGGACTTTCCGATTGCGGTGGGCAATCGCATATTGATGCGGAGTCAACCCAGTGAGTCGCTTGAACAGGCGATGGAAATGGTAGCTGCTGATACCGACCTGTTTGGCGAGCTTATCGAGTCGTGGCGCCGTCTCGCTGGCCTCGATCATGCGGCACGCCTTGGCGATTCGATCCACGTCGCGTCCGGCACGAGGAACGCGATCAGGCGTACAGCGCTTGCAGGGTCGATAGCCAGCCTGCTCGGCTTGGGCGCGGATATCAAAAAACACCACGTTCTCACGCCGCGGCAGCCGGGATGTGCAACTCGGCCGACAGTACACACCGGTCGTTTTGACCGCATAGAAAAAATCGCCGTCAGCAGCGGCGTCGTTGCTCGCTACTGACTGCCAGCGCTGATTATCGCGTTTGGTCTGCGACCTCTCGATAGGCTCATTCAAGTTGACCATGGTGGGCTCTCCTCGCAATGTACTGACGACAGACAGCTTAGAGACAGAACTCAGCCACTACACGCCAAGACTTGCTTTCTAATTCAAGATCATTCAGACGAGTTACGGTGCCTTACCGGCAGGCGGCTGGTATTGGCCGGTAGCGACCCAAAGCGGACATCAAAATAATTCTATGACGAAGCAACGGCCCAGCCGTCAGGTCCTGTAGCGAAGCCCGACGTTGGCCGGATTGGTATGCCCGTCTTTGTGGTAGCAGGGGAACGATGAGTTCGGCTGCGTACAGTGCGTAACTCTCGCTTATACACATTTCCGCATTTATATATGAATGCCAAAATTGTATTCTCTGCAGGTGCTTATTTGATAATCGATTCGGGGGCGGGATGGAAACAGGGGAGCCGGAAGAGGTCGCGAAGAGCGAGTTCGGGGAATGGTTGACCGGGCGGCCCAAGTGGTTACAAACGGCGGCAACGAGGCTAGCTGCCAGCAAGAAGCTTCCAGATGAACATCAGATTCGCGAGCTCGCCGACTTTTGCTTGGCCGAGGCAAAGGGTACAACGGCTGCCTTTGAGGCACCTCCTTCAGATCTTTTCCCAGAAACGGAGGCACGCACACCGGTAACAATCCGAAAACTGGACAAAGTGATTGGAATCAATGCTATCCGAACGAATGCCTGTTTGGATTTTGGCGAAGGTAACCTAGTTTGCGTGTTTGGCATGAACGGCTCGGGCAAGTCGGGATATGCGAAGTTGCTCAAGCATGTCTGTGGCGCCAGACACAGAACCGATATTCTTCCAAACGTTTTTGCAGAAAACAAAACCTCCCAGTCATGTGAGGTCGCTGTGGCGAGAGGTGGAAAAACAGTCACATTTCCATGGACTTACGGCTCGGCTGCCCTCAGCGTTCTGCGAACAACCCATCTCTTCGATTCGATGGCCGCGGACGCGTATATCGACTCCAAAAGCGAAGCTTCATACGAACCTCGTCGAATGCGGTTCCTCACGGCACTCGTAAGTGTGGCGGATGCTGTGACGACAGAACTCGCTGATCGAAAAGCGCAGATGGTACGGAAATTTCCAACCGTCCCGTCGGAATATTCAAATACAGCTGCAGCGAAATTTATTACTGAACTTCGATCCACTACCGCACCGAATGCGCTCGATAGAGCATCGGAGTGGTCTCGCGAAGACGATAAGACTAGGCACGAGACCGAGATGGTCCTCAGGCAAGTCGACCCTGGCCAACGCGAAAGGCAGCTAGCGGCAGATCGTAGGACACTTAAACTTTTCCAGTCGCCGTTCGAGACAATTCGCAAATCTCTCTCAAGAGAACACGCGGCTAAAATCGTTGGCTTACGCATTGATGCGGCGGCAAAGCGACAAGCAGCGTCGAGAGATGCGGCAAAGGTTTTCGAGGGCTCGGCGCTCGACGGAATCGGCAGTAAATCGTGGCAATTACTTTGGAGGCAGGCGCGAGAGTTCTCGGAAGGTACCGCGTACCCCACGCAGCCATTCCCCGTCGTTAAAGAAGGTGGCCTCTGCGTACTTTGCCACCAGCCGTTAAACGAAGAGGCTCGGCGACGCTTAGCTACGTTCGAGTCTTTCGTCAAGGGCGGCCTCGAGGCGGAAGCGCGTACCGCGGAAAAAGCTCACCAAGACGCAGTAACGGCGCTACCGACACATTTCGCCAGAGAGACTTGGGATCACAACACCGAAGTCTTGAAGGTTAGTCCGCAAGACTCTGACACGGCGTTTCAAACGATTGGGGCCCGACTTGAAGTGATGGCAAATGCGACGACCGTCGACGAGCTGCCCATAGTGGATTTTGAGAAAATCGCATCTGCAATCAGCGCGAAAGCGGATTCTCTACGAAAAGAATCAGTGGCGCTCACTGAGCTGCAAAAAGAAGGCAAAAAGGAAGAGCTCGAGACAACGTTAAGAGAGTTGAACGCTCGGCATTGGTTCTCGAGTCAGAAAGAGGCGGCAAAGGTCGAAATTGTTCGGCTCCACAATGTGCGGGCCATCGACAAAGCAATAACTCTAGCTAAAACCAACGCTATAACTTCAAAGAAGAATGAGCTAGCAAAACAAGAGCTCGCCTCTGGCTATCAGGATCGGTTTTCGCAGGAGCTGAAGAAATTGGGTGGAGGGCGGATTAGTGTAGAGCCTTCTCCGGTTTCTGAGGGTAAAGGCAGGGTCAGCTTCAAGCTATGCATCAAGGGTGCAACTTTAGCTACCAACGCGAGGGTTGTGCTAAGCGAAGGTGAAAACCGTATCGTGGCACTCGCAGCTTTTCTTGCCGATATTACTGGGGCCGACTTCAGGAGCCCGTTCATTTTCGACGACCCTGTCTCGTCGTTGGATCAGGAGTTCGAAGAGCGCGTTGCTGACCGACTCAATGAATTGGCGAAGTCGCGGCAAGTCATAGTTTTTACTCACCGACTATCCCTCCTCGCTCTCCTCGAAGACGTTGTTACAGCGGAAAAGAGAACGAGTTCAGCTGACAAAGTCGGCACCACATTATCGATTGTTACGCTACGCCGCATAGGGGAGTCGATAGGACATGTAGACGACCTGAACATTCGCCATAAAAAGCCTAAGAGCGGCTTCATTACATTGCGAGATCACAAGCTCCCGCAGCTTCGTAAGCTGGCGGAGCAGGGAGATTCTGCTGGCCATGATTCCGCAGTCAAATCGGTTTGTGGAGATTTGAGAATTTTAGTTGAGCGCTTAGTCGAGAAAGACATGTTCGACGGCGTGATAGAACGTTTCAGGCGCTCGATTCAGACGCAACAAATCAAGTCGCTAACGAAGATCACGGTAAAGGATTGTGCGCTGATCGACGAAATGATGACTAAATATTCTCGATTCGAGCATTCACAACCTGATGAACTCCCCGCCCAACCTCCGGGGCTTAAAGAACTTGCAGAAGATATCGATTTCATTCTGGCTTGGATAGACGACTTCAAAGCACGCTCTACGTGATTTCATCGACTTATTCCAAGGCGCCGGAAATTCAGCCTCTACTGGTTAATAGCGGTTACCCATCTTGCCGTAATTTTAATCCTGAGTTGTCTTTCTGGCGGGGTACTCAGTCCGTTGAGGTGAGTTTCGCTGATACTACAGCTCAGTCTCGTCCGCTTCTGGCCGAGAACGGCCATAGACCAGCGCGTTCCAAGACGTTTAACCCTTGCGTCGCACCAGCCCGCGCTGCGGATCGTAACCCCAGACCGCGAGGGCAAAGAACACTACGAGTGCGCCGGTGACCACGGCGAGCGAGATCCAGTTGATCTGGCCGTAGAAAGCGAAGCGCACCAGTTCGACGCCGTGGGTGAACGGATTCACGCGCGAGACCTGGTAGATGACCTGGGCGCCGGATTCCTTGAGCTTCCACAGCGGGTACAACGCCGGCGACAGGAAGAACATGGGGAAGATGACGAAGTTCATGGTGCCGGCGAAGTTTTCCAGCTGCTTGATATACACCGACAGCAGCAGCCCGAGCGCGCCTAGCATCAGCCCCACCAGCATGAGCGCCGGTAGCACGGTGAGCAGGCCAGGCCACCACGGCAGATCTACGCCGAACAGCGCACAGACCACCAGAAACGCATAGGCCTGCAACACGGACAGGAACATGCCGGCAGCCAGCTTGCAGGCCAGCAGCACGCTGCGCGGCAGAGGTGCGGTGAGCAGCAGGCGCATCAGCCCCATTTCCCGATCGTAGACCATGGCCAGCGACGACTGCATGCCGTTGAACAGCAGCACCATGCCCAGCAGGCCGGGCACGACATACACCTGGTATTCGATATAGCTGTTGTAGGGCGGCAGCACGGAAATGCCGAAAACGTTCTTGAAGCCCGCGGCAAAGATCAGCAGCCACAGGCTGGGCCGCACGACGGCTGAGGCCAGACGCCCGCGCTGATGGAAGAACTTGATCGTCTCTCTGGAGGAGACTGCCAGCAGGGCCTGGCCGATATGACTAGCGCTTGCCATTAGAAATCTCGGTCACGACGCGTCTCCAAAGCTGGCCTTGCAGGCGCTTTCACGCGCGTCCTTGCCCAGCGTGTTCAAGTAGTTCTGCGGATCAAGAAAACCCTCGAGCGGTGCGACTGCGGCCACCCAGTTGCCCGTGGTCAGCAGCATCGGCTGGCCGAGCTGGCCGTTGAAGTCACGAAAGGCCATGCGAAAGCCCTTGAAGCCGTCCAGGTCGATCTCGTCGCTGAGAATATAATCACGCAGCGTGGCGTAGTCGGTGGACTCGGTGCGTTGCACGCCGGCCACGATCGCCTTGACCGCCACCCACGCCGCCCAGTCGTAGCCGGTCATATGGCGATCGGCCTTGCGCTCCACCCGGTTGTTGAGCTGGCGCGCACCGTGCTTGTTCCAGGACCAGTGCCAGGCCTCGGCCACCAGTCCGGCATCGCCCACCACCGGCCGCGGATGCTGGACCGCCATGTTGGCCGCGCGCGAAAACTCGCCTTCGCTGTCGGCGATATAGACCACGTCGTAGTCGAGCCCCGAGGTGAGCAGCTTGGGATTGTTCTTCTCGCGTTCGCGCGGATTGTTGCCGAGGATATAATCCCGTGTCGCCACGATCTGCAGGCCAAAGCGCTTGGCAGAGCGCTCGAAGGAGCGTGTGATTTCGGCGTCCGCCGATTGCGGGCCACGCAGCACCAGCACCTTCGACCACTGGCGTGAAACCAGATATTGGGCCAGCGCATCGTTGCGCATGGCGTCGCTCGGAATCGTGTGCAACAGATCGGCGTTGCAGTAGGCCCCGCGCAAGCGGTCATCGCTGGCGGCCACGTTGAAGAAGGTGATATCGGACGAATCGAACTCGGACGATACGCGTGCGACCGTACCGGCGGGCAGATCCAGCAGCACGAAATGCACGCCCTGGCTCTGCATGTCGCGGATGGCAGCGAGCGCAGCGTCGGTATTGGCAACAAGCTGTTCTTCGAGCGCGAACTTCACCCCGGCAGCGATGCCGGGAAACTTCGATTCGTCAAGCGCGACCTGGGCACCGGCCAGCGGTCGCCCCCAGGGCTCGCCCTGGAATTGCTGATCGACGCGTGCGTCCGAATAGCGTGGATCGTCGTCCCAGCCGACATAGCCGAAGGTGAAATTCTTCAGGCCGTCGTCTGCTGGCGCTGTCGTCGCGCCGGTGTCGGCATTGCTGTCGGGCGAACCGCCGGCATCGGCCTGCGCCAGTGCAGTCAGCGACAGAGCCGCCGCGCAAACGACCCAGCATAGCCAGGCCGTCGAGCGCAGCGATCGCCTGATTGCAGACTCGCCTGTCATCAGGAGCCGGCCTCGGTATCCACCACCACGCTATGCGGACGACGGCCGGCCGGGATCGAACGCAGCTGCTTCTTCTTGGCAATATCGACGATCGACATATCGTCAGACAGCCCGTTGGTTATATAGAGCTGGCTACCGTCGTTGGAAACCGCCACACCCCAGGCGCGCGCGCCAACCAGCACATAGTCCTCGACTTCGTGTGTTTCGGTGTTCACGAATGCCACGTGGTTGGCACGGCCGAGTGTGACGAACGCATGCTTGCCGTCCTTGGCCAGCGTGATGCCGACCGGGGTCACGTCCTCGGCGCGGAAGCCCTTGGGCTCGAACTTGATGGTATCGGCGACCTTGTTGGTGTCGGTATCGATGATGCTCACCGAGCCCGACAGCTCGTTGGTCACCCATAAGTGCTTGCCGTCTTCGGCCAGCGCAAACCGCCGCGGACGATTGCCGACCACAATGTTGGCCTCGATCTCATTCGACTCGAGATTGATCCTGTGGACCATGTTGGCCACTTCAGACGTCACATAGGCGGTCTTGCCATCGGGCGTAGCCAGCACGCCCTCGGGCTCCTGACCGACATCGATCTGGGACACCACTGTCTTGGACGCCAGATCGTAGACCGTAAACTTGGCATCGTCCTCGTTGGAGATATACAGGCGCTTGCCCTGGGCGCCGATGGCGAAAATCTCCGGATCATCGATATCGGGGATGCGGTCGGTGACCTCCATCTTGGCCACGTCGATCACGTCGATGGCGTCACCGTCGCCCGCCGCCACGTAGATCTTCTTGTGATCGGGCGAGAACGCCAACCAGCGCGGACGTTCCTCGGTCTTGATCTGGCCGACCTGTTCGAGCGTCTTGCCGTCGAACACGGTCACGACATCGTCCTCCTCGCTGGAGACGAACAGATTACCGGTGCCCGCCGCCATGACGGCAGGACTCGCAGCAAGCAGCAGCAAGGCGGCAGACGACAGGAATCTAGTCTTGTGGGATCGCATCAGACGGTCTCCTCTTTTTTTGGTGGCGTTTCGCCGGTAAGCGCAAGAAATGCTTCGCCCAGCGACGCCGTTTGAGTTTTTTCGCACAGCGCACGCGGGGTATCCACAGCAATGCGCTGGCCCTTGTGCACCACGATCACGCGGTGCGCGCGCTCGGCCTCGTCGACCAGATGCGTGGCCCAGAGCACGCCCATGCCGCGATCGCGACACAGCGAGTGCACATAATCGACCAGCAACTCGCGCGAGCCCGGATCCAGACCCACGGTGGGCTCGTCCATGAGCAGTAGCGCAGGTTCGTGGAGCAGCGCCCGGGCAAGCTCGATCTTGCGGCGATTACCACCGGACAATGCGCGTGCCGGATCCTTGGCACGCTCGGCCTGGCCGATACGCGTCAGCTCTTCGTCGATCCGTTTTTTTGCCACGCGGCCCATGCCGTGCAGGCGCGCATGAAAACGCAGGTTGGCGACCACGGACAGATCCAGATCCAGCGTCGGCTGCTGGAACACCACGCCGAGCTTGGCCAGCGCGGCGCGGGCATCGTCACGCATATCGTGGCCGGCCACCTCGATCTCGCCGGAGTCCGGTACGAACAGGCCGGTGAGCAGCTGGAACAGCGTGCTCTTGCCGGCACCGTTGGGGCCCAGCAATGCCACGAACTCGCCGCGCGGCACGGACAGCGACAGCTTGTCGAGGGCCTTCACGCTGCCATAGGACTTGCTCACGTTGTCCACCAAAAGCGCCATATCGGACGCTCGGCTGTCTGCGTCACTCATCGGTTGTCCTCGCCGTTCGGCTTGTTGTTATCGTCCAGGGCGGCGCGATCCAGTATGCCCGAGAGCAGATCGGGATGCCGGGCCAGCAGGACCTGCTGGGCCTCGGCCACGGCCGCGCTTTCCAGATGGCGCCCACGCTCGATATCGACGCGGTAATCGAGCAGCACGCGCGCCGGCGTATCGCCCATGAACAGAATACGGTCCGCCAGGGCGAGCGCTTCGCGCAGATCGTGTGTGACAAACAGCACAAGTGGCCGGTGACGCTCGCACAGCGCCAGCAGCGACTGGCGCAGCCGATTGCCCGTAGGCATATCGAGCGATACGAACGGCTCGTCCATGAGCAGCAGCCGCGGCTCGACGGTAAAGGCCCGGGCCAGCGCGACCCGCCGCTGCATGCCGCCCGACAGATGATTGGGGAAAACGTCGTGGGCCTGGCTCAGGCCGACTTCATCGAGCAGTTCGGCGGCACGCGACGTGAATCCCGGCTCGCTCGCGACGCGGCCCGACTCGACCAGACGGACGTTGTCCAGCGCGGTCAGCCAGGGCATGAGCCGGGGTTCCTGAAACATCATGCCCAGACGAGCCGGCGAATGGCCGGGCGCCGACAGCGGCGCACCGTCCCAGGTAATCTCGCCGTCGTAGTCGTTGTCGAGCCCGGCGACCAGGCTCAGCAGCGTGCTCTTGCCCGCACCCGACGGGCCTACAAGCGCCACGAAGTCGCCAGATTCGGCGTGGAAATCAATACCACCGATCACTGGCGTGTCGGCGAACCGCTTTTCGTGAATAGCGATATGCAACCCGCTCGGATGGCGATCGGTCGCGGTATCGTCTGTGTCGTGATTCATGTCCGCCACCGGCTCAGGCGTTCTTCGAGCGGACGCATGACGAGCGACTCGATCAGCAACACCACCCCGGCAAACGCCAGCGTATAGGCCAGGATGCTGGTGATATCGAAGAACTGATAGAACAGATGCAGCTGAAAGCCTACGCCGTTGCTGCGCCCCAGCAGTTCCACCACCAGCACGATCTTCCAGATCAGCGACAGGCCGCTGCGTGCCGCGCCCATGAGATAAGGGTAAAGCTGCGGCAGGAAGACCTGGCGCAAGGTCACCATGCGCGGCACGCGATAGGCCTGTGCCACGGCAAGCAGCTTCGGATCCACCGCGCGCGCGCCCTCGCGCACCATCACCACGACCACGGGGATCTTGTTGACGGCTACGGCCACGATCGCAGCCACGTCGTTCAGACCAAACCATAGATAGCAGAGGATGATGGTGACCAGCGCGGGAATATTGAGCCCCAGCACCAGCGCGCCGTCGAAGACCAGATCAAGCTGGCGATAACGGCCCATGATGATACCGATAGCCGTGCCGATCGCCATGGCCAGGAAGAACGATACGGCCACGCGCGCGAGCGTAATCGACAGGTGATACGGCAGATCGCCGGACAGCGTATGGGCGATCAGGCTCAGACACACCGCCCAGGGCGTCGGCAGCACGTCGCTGTCGGCGATCCAGGCCACGATCTGCCACAGCACGACCAGCCCCACCATCGAAGCCGCACGTATCAGCCAGCGCGACTTCATTGCAGGCGGAATCCGTCCCAGAACACGTCAGCCGAGAGTTGCTCCGTGCCGCCGGTGATCTCGCCGTCGCTCTCCTGCGCCAGAAGATTGAAAAGCTGCCCGGCGGCGGCGATTTCGGCTGCGCCGTAATGATGGATGATACCGGCCCGATAGCCGTCGCGGATTGCCGCGAACACGGCGTCGCTCTCCGGCTTGATCGAGTCCCGCAGCGGCTCCCAGGCCTCGTCGGAGTCGGCCAGGATCTGCTTGGCGGCCATACTGGCCTCAAAGAACGCGGTGAGCTCCTCACGATGGCCGTCGGCCCAAGCCTCCGAGAAAACCCAGCCCAGCAGCGGCGGCACCGTATCGATCCCCAGGCCGGTCAGCATCTGCTGGACCGTGATCAGCGGTTTCATGCCGAGTGCCGATACGCGCGCGTTGTAATGCCAGAAATTGATCGCCGCAGGCACGTCGCCGTCGAGCAGCAGGCGGTTGGTCATCGGCGGCGCCGCGAACACCGGTTCGGCCTGTTCTTCGAGATTGATGCCGGCCGTCTTCTGCGCATAGGCGCGCAGGAGCAGCCAGGTCTTGTCGACCGGCCCACCGGCAATGCCAAGCTTGCGCGCCGACAGATCGTCGAGCGAGTCCACGCCCGAGGCCGGGTTGACCATCACCGCGCCCACCGCCAGCGAGTACGGCACGAACTGGTAATCCTTGTCCCGCCCGCGCTGATGGGCCACCCATAACCAGTCGGAGACGATCAGATCGACGCGATCGCCCTGCAGCGCTACCGCCAGCGCGTTTTCCGAGGCAAACGGCACCACTTCGATATGAATACCGTGTTTCTCGTCCAGCTTGTTGCGGGCGATGGTATCCATCTCCCAGTTCACCGTGCCGAACTTGAGCACGCCCACGCGCAGCGTGGTGGCGGAGGTGTCGCTATTGCCAGAGCAGCCCAGCAGCAGCAACACCGCAACCGCCAGCAGGCAAGCCAGTCCCCATCGGGACCTGCCAGATCTGTTCATTGTCTCTCCTTCCCGCTGTAGCGCCCGGCGCCGGCCGCTACAACGTTCGCACAGTGTCGGCGGCGATGCGCCGACCTGTTTCTTGTTGATTATATGTTGGTTCCTTATGCCCACATTGTTCGGGACGTTCGGAACACTTATACGGATTGGACCGCGTGCAGACGAATAAATTGCACGCTATGCGCGTCTGCACGCAAGCCCGGAAGCCACTGGACCGCATGTACAAAGCAATCTCTGCGATGCAGCATTTCCGGCCAAACCCCGGCCGGCCGGGAAAAGTTCCCAGCCACGGCTTGCCGAGCACGCTCGGCCGCGGTAGCTTCATCGGTGATGAATAGTTGTCCATTACAAATTGCTGCGCTATGTATTGCGCTCGCATGGCCGGTTGGCGCGGCGCTGGCTGCGCCGTCGACTGGCGCGCAGCTGGCGTCGGCGTGTACGGCCTGTCATGGCACCAACGGCGACAGCCAGGGCGAAGTGCCGGATCTTGCCGGCAGCGACGAGGACGAATTCGTCGAACGTATGAACGCCTTCAAGAACGACCAGTACAACAACGATAACGGCGAGATCAGGCCACCGACCATCATGAATCGTATCGCCCCCGGCTACGATGCCGACGAGATCGCCGCACTCGCCCGCTATTTCGCCAGCATGCCAACGCCCGCCAGCAAAACCGGCAATGACACGCCGGGTCGATAGTCGCCGCCGGGCGCTGCTGCGCGGCGTGGCCGGTATGGGCGCACTGGCGACAACGGGCATGGCGCCCGCCGTGTTCGCGGCCCGGCGCAAGCGTGTCGTGATCGCCGGTGGCGGCTTTGGCGGCGCCAGCTGTGCAATGGCCCTGCGCCGATTTGCTCCAGCGATAGACGTCACCCTGATCGACCGCCAGCGCGAATTCGTGACCGGCCCGTTCTGCAATACGGTCGTCTCGGGCATGAATCCGGTCGCGGCGATCACACTCACGCACCAGGCCCTGGCGAACGCCGGCGTGAATGTGATCCACGCCGAGATCGACGGCGTGGATGTGGGCGCGCGCAGTGCGCGTCTGGCCGACGGTCGCCAGATCGGCGGTGACCGCCTGGTCATCGCCCCGGGCATCAGCTTCGACTGGCAGGCCATCGACGGCTACGGCGCCGACGCGGTTGATCGCGTGCCGCATGCCTGGCCGGGCGGGGCCGATCAGCTGTCACTGCTGCACGCCCAGCTTCAGGCGATGCCCGACGATGGCCAGGTCGTGATCACGGTGCCGGATAATCCGTATCGCTGCCCGCCGGGGCCATACGAGCGCGCCAGCCTCATCGCCTGGTTCGCATCAAGACACAAGCCCAGGGCACGGGTGCTGATCCTCGACGCCAAGGATCATTTCTCCAAGGAGCCGCTGTTCCGGATCGGCTGGGACACGCTCTACCCCGGCGTGGTCGAGTGGCGCGGCGGACGACGCGACGGCGCACGCGCGGTCGCGGTCGACGTGGACGCCAAACGCGTTGTCACCGCTGGTGGCGACGAGATCGCCGCCGACGTGCTCAACGTGATCCCGCCCCAGCGCGCGGGTCATCTCGCCGAGCACGCCGGGCTGACCGACGCGGCCGGCTGGGTTGCGGTCACCGCACACGACTTCGCGGTTCCCGGTCATCCGGGTATCTATGTCGTGGGCGATGCCACCCACGCCGAGCCCATGCCCAAATCAGCGTATGCGGCCAACATGCAGGCCAAGATCTGTGCGTTTGCGATCGCAGCGGCGCTGGGCGGCGAGACCGCAGCAGATACGAAGATGATCAACGCCTGCTACAGCCTGATCGCCCCGGACTACGGGATCAGCGTGACCGAGGTCTATTCGCTCAACGGCGACAGCATCGCTGCAGTACAGCAGGCCGGCGGCATCTCGGCGCTGGCGGCCGATACCGACACACGCCGCGAAGAATCCGAATATGCACGGTCGTGGTATCAGAACATGGTGAAAGACAGCTTCGGCTGATCCAGACGCTTCAGGCACAACACGTAGAACAGGGTGAACGAGTCGATCGCACGCGTGAGGCCAAGCCTAGCCCAACAGCACAGACAACAACGATGCCGGCATCATTGAGTGCATGGCCATAACAAGAACAGTCAGGGCCGCGCCCAACCGCTGCCCGGAGGAGAACCTATGGCGGTTTCACTGACCCGCTTGAAGACGCGTCGTCCCGATGCCGCGTCGTATCACGTCTTCCAGCAGTGGCTGATCATTACCGGCGTGCTGGTGTTCGCCCTCTGGGTCGCACAGCAGTATGCGGTGGTGACCACGCTAATCGAAGGCGACAGCACGCGCGTGAGCCTGCTCATCGCTGCGATCTTTGTCGCCAACTGGGTCTATTGCGGCATACGCAGTGCCTGGCTGTCGCGCGAGTCGGCCCGCTTCGATGCCATCATCGCCGGCACGCGCCGCGGCGATCGACTGCGCCTGAGCGGCAACCACAGCGGCGACGACGGTATTACCGTGGGTGATACGCATCAGCCGGAAAGCGCGGCCGGCGCTTATCTGGCGTCGTTGCTGCACGTACAGGCGCATCGCGGCGGCGAGCCGCCCGACACCCTGGTCGACGTCCTGGGCGAGCGCCTGGCCGGCAGCCACGAGTTCGGCTGGTTCATCTGCGGGCTGCTGATCAAACTCGGTCTGCTGGGCACCGTGATCGGCTTCATCGTGATGCTGGCAACGGTCAACAGCACCGAGTCGTTCGATGTGGCTGCCATCCAGCAGCTGCTGGTGGGCATGAGTCAGGGCATGCGGGTTGCACTCTACACGACGCTCGTGGGCCTGGTCACCAGTATGGTATTGAGCCTGCACTATCTGCTGCTCGACCGCGCCGCCGACCGACTGCAGACCCGAATCGTGCTGTTTGCCCAGCAGCATCCGTTCGGCGCGCACGGCCGCTGAGCGCCCATGGCCTTTCGCCGCAAACGCCGCCACAGCGACACGGACCCGTTCACGGATCTGCTGTTCAACGCGCTGCTGGGCTTCACCTTCATGTTCCTGATTGCGGTGTTCTTCCTGAATCCGCCGACCAAGCAGGGCGACGTGCCCGCCAAGGCCGAATACATCATCACCGCGACCTGGGAGCCCGGCCGCCCGGACGATATCGATCTGTGGATCAAGGGCCCGAGCGGCGACAAGGTGTGGTACCTGCACCCGGAGGCCGGGCTCATGAATCTGGATCGCGATGACCGCGGGCTGATCAACGACGAGATGATCGTCGACGGCAACCGCATTACCAACGAGTTGAATCAGGAAGTGATCACCATCCGCGGCCAGGCGCCGGGCGAGTACATCGTCAATCTGCAGTACTACGAGTCCAAGACTGCTGAACCGGTAGCCGTGGATGTCGCGGTCACACGGGTGAATCCGCGCCTGCAGGTGGTCTATAAGGGCACGACCACGCTCGAGTTTCCCAATCAGGAAAAGACCGCGGTGCGCTTTCGCGTCAATCGCGACGGCTCGGTATCCGACGTGAATACGCTCCAGACCTCGATCATCGAATAGACACGTCACCCATGACAAACCGAATCCGAATAACAGACGAGGACCGGCAATGAATCAGACCCTGTGGCTGCTCGGCGGCGCGTATGTCGCGCTCGGCGTGCTCGTGCTCGCGCTCAATATCCGCAGCGGCTGGCCGCTATGGATACGCCTGGCCTGTATCGTGCTGGTCAGCGCACTCTATTTCGTGACCTGGCAATCGCTGCAGGATCTGCGCGGCTGGCCCACCAAGGGCGCACTGCCGCCGCATTTTCTGCTTAACGCACAGTCTGTGCGCGAACCCGACGAGAATCTGGGCGACCCGGGCGAGATCTATCTGTGGGTGACGCCAATCGTCGAGGACGAACCGCTGGGTATTCCACGCGCGTTTGCCCTGCCCTACAGCCGCGATCTGCATACCCGCGTCGAGCGCGCCCGCGACGCCATGCGCAACGGCCAGCTGCAGATGGGTGATGTGGCCACCGACGGCACGCTGCGTACCAGCAATCCCTCAGCGTTTGCGCCCGATCATCAGCAGATCAATCTGCACGACGTGCCCGAACCGAGCCTGCCGGAGAAATGAACATGGGTCTGTCCCGACTGATGCCGGCCGCCGCGCTGACCGTGGCGATGGCCGCGGGGCTTTCAGCCTGCGGCGGGAACGCCGATCCGAACGCGCTGTATCCACTCACACCCGGGCTGCAATGGACCTATCGCATGGAGCTCAAGCCGTTCGGCGAACCGCAGGTCAACAGCACCCGCGTCATGGAGAACGTGCGGCTGGAGAACTTTGCCGGCGAGCCGGATGTGGCGATCCGCCGCAACCAGAGCGGTGAGCGGTTCTACGTGGTGCAGCGTGACGACGGCTACTATCGCGTGGCACGCAAGTCGGTAACCACGCACTATCCGATCATGGATCAGCCCGCGGTCCGTATCCTGCCATTGCCTGCCGAAAAGGGAGCCACCTGGGTCGAGCCGGCCCATACGTTCATGCTCGGGCGCGCCAGGACGTTCATCACCGAGAACGCGCCGGGCAATACGATCACCCTCGATTATCATATCGAGTCTGTCGACGCCGAGGTCAGCGTACCCGCCGGGCACTTCACCGGCTGTATCGAAGTGATCGGCCGGACATCGTTTCATCTGGGTTCAGGCGTGGGCTTTCTGCCCTCCGACGTGCCCATCGTGCAGCGCGAATGGTACTGCCCCGGGCACGGACTGGTGCGTCTGGAGCGCGATGAGAAGGTCACCAACGCCGCGCGCGTCATCACCGGTGGCCATATGAGCTTCGTGTTGGTGAGCGGGCCAGAATAGACCCGTACGGTATGGCCTCGTGACCTTCGGATGAAATACGGTGCGACGCCACGACAGCGCACAGGGCAACGTACTTGATCAGGAGCGCTTCAGAGCCTGTTGCCGGCCCACAGGAACCCCGCGTCGGGACCGGTCCGCCACCATGAATCTGCTGTATTCGGGGCAGCTAAACCACCGGAAGACACCGCCGCCAACATCATTAGGCCGCGGTGCCTGGCATGCCTCAGGAGCCCTGGCCAGCCGCCTTTGGATCGATTTCTGCGTGTGCATCGATCAGCGACTGTCTCTCGATCGCCGGATACAGATGCGAGACCGATCGGCGATATTCACCCGGCTCCACGGCCAGCCTGGACCAGCGCGGCGGTAGCGGATCGAACAGCACTTCGGCCTGGCTGTCGCCCTTGGCCGCCGCATCCTGGAAATGGGTGATGAGCCAGGTTAGATAGTCCGAGGTCTGTTTCAGTGGTTCACTATTTTCACTAACCGGGCCGTGCCCCGGCACAAGCCACTTGAAGTCGCGTTTTTCGGTAGCAGCAAGCGTCTTCTGCCAGATATCGATATCCGCATTGGGCGTCGTCGGGGCGCGATCATGAAACGCGATATCGCCCGCGAAGAGCACGCCCGTGGTCGCGTCGTAGACCATCAGATCGGCTGCCGTATGTCCGGCCACGCCGATCAGCTGCAGCTTGTGGGTGCCGAAGGTAGCGCTATCCCCATCCTTGACGACCTGCGTGGGTACGACCGCATTGGTGCCCCGCATGGCTGCACCCACGAGGTTGTAGAGGTTGGTTGCCAGATCGCCACCGATCTGGCGTGCGGCGTCGATCGTGCCCTGCAGCGCGCCGATCGGCACATCGTCGAAGGCGTTGTTGCCCAGGAAATGATCCGGATGGGCGTGGGTGATATAAACCTGTGCCACCGGCTGGTCGGTGACCTTGCCAATCGCCAACCGCATGGCCTCGCCGTAGAGTCGCGACGGGCCGGTGTCGATGACCACCACGCCGTCCTCTGTGACGATGAATGCGGTGTTGGATATCGCGCCGTGGTTGTCGAAACTGAAGTTCTCCATGGCACCAATGAAGACATAGGTATCGTCGGCGATCTTCTGCGGCTGGAGATCATAATAGCCTGCGGCCCAACTCGAGCCGATGCCGCCGATCGACAGCGCCAGCGCCAGCGCCAGCGCCAGCGCAAACAGCGCGCCGCACCGACGGAACAAGCCGCAGCGATCCACAGCACTCACGATGACGGGCCCTGAACCGGCGCGCTGAAGCGGTTGCCGTTGTTGTCTCGACCGCTAAGCGTCACCGGCTTGTCGACATCGAGATCGACCGTGAATACCGGATTCTCCGAGACCGGCTCATGGGGCGTGATCCGTGCCAGCGTTTGCCCGTCGGCATCGGCAATGGTCAGCTCCGAGATATAGAACGCGGGAATGCCGGCGGCCAGGCCTGTATCCATCGGATGGATCACCCGGAACTTGAGCCGCTGGTCGGCGCCTGTCGACCACAGCCGTGCCTCGGTCTCGCCCAGGCGTGTCTCCCACATGGGATTGGCGCTGGCCACGCTGGGCGCAGTGCAGCCGCCGCCCTGGGCATCGATCCAGGCGCCACCGACATGCCAGGTGCCGTCGGCGGTCTTCATCGCCGCACGAATGGGTGTGGCCTGCTGGATCTTGAACGCGAAGCCGATCGAGGGATCGGCCTTGACCGGATAATAATCGAGCACGCGCACGATCGGGCTCATGTCGGCGAACACGAGCACGTGCTCGACGCCCTCCAGGCCCGACGCGCTGATCTGTACCGGAGTGTTGAGCGAGTCCTCGGCGTAGGCCGGCGCTTCGACCTTTACGCGCTCGTCGAAGACCACCGGTTCATTCCTGAAGAACTTGGCCGCCATGTAGCGCCACTGCGACGACTGCAGCGGGTCCTCGGGCACCTCGGTGTTGGCGGCACTGGCGACCACGGGCGCTGCCAGCAAAGCAGCCGCCAGCAGCACTGTCCGGATCCTGTTCATCATGTCCCATCTCCTCGTGCCGGTGCGATTCGACGCTCGAATAAGGTGTCCGATACGCCGATCCCACTCGATGTTGTTCTGTTCTATCGGTCGTGCCCGTCCTGATCTGCCGATCTCACGCCGTCAGCAGATAGTATTTCAGATTACCAGGCGCGGTTGCTCGGGGCCTTGTTCCAGCGCTGGCCGGGTGCTGCGCACGAGCAACAGTTCATGCACCGGCAGACTGGGTGGGCGCTTCGGGCGCGCGATAGGGCACGCCGTAGGCCTTGAAGATGGCCTTGATCCGGCCGTCCTTTTCGAGCGTGCTCATGGCGCTCTTGATCGCCTGAGCCAACTCTGGATTACCGGCCTTGATCGCCACACCCACGTCCCAGCTGGTCTGGTACATACCGGATAACGGTGTGGTGCTGATCTTGACGCGTTGCTCGTCGAGCATCCTGGCCGCACCGGCCAGCTCGCCTACCGGCGCCATTACCGCGGCCACGTCACCCTTGTTCAGTGCGCGCATGGCATCCGGCACCGAGGCGAAGTGTTCGACATCGTTGCGCAACCGGCCCTGATAAGCCGACGTCAGGAAGTAGTCGCCAAGCGAATCCAGTTGGACACCCACTTTCTTGCCGGCAAGCGCCAACGGGCTATCGACGTCGCCGCCCAACCGCTCGGCGTCGTAGGCAAAACCCATGGTCTCGTCATAGTAGGGCGCCAGGAACGTGGCCTGGTCGTTGTCTTTCTGAAACGCCGGCGCCATACCCACATGCAGCATCACATCAGCGGTGCCGCCGCCCAGATAATGACCTTTCCAGACCTGATTGCGAATATCATCGCCCATGGTCTCATCGGGCGTGAACCGACGCACATTCATCTTGACGCCCATTTCATCGGCCAGCGCCTGGCCGATCTCCACGTCGATGCCCGTAAACGCGCCCGACTCCGGCTGGTAGGACCATGGCGGAAACGAGCGATACACCGCGATCTCGATGCTGCCATTGCGCTTGATGGCCTCCAGTCGATCCGGCTCGTCGTCGCTGGCACGAGCCGGCTCTTCAGCGCTCGCCTGGCTGCTGCCCTGCTCGGCGGTATCGGCTACGGATGTGCTAGTAGCGGCCGTCGCGACTTGTGTCGCCTGGGCCGAGGACGCATCGCCGCTGCTCGGCGCGGTGTCGGCGGCGCTGGCCTGACCCTGCTCGGCGGCCGTGTCGTCGCTGTGTTCGCCAGCGCTGGTCTGATTGGCAGACGCCTTGTCGTCCCACTGCTTGTAGAGCTCGTCGAGGTCTTTCTCCTCCAGTTCGTAGTGGCGCTTGTCCATATACGAACGGATCGCCCATATCGTCTTCTGATCGAGCACTTCCTCGAACGCCGGCATATAGGTCATGCCGTTACGCTGAACACCGTTGCGGACATGATTGAGGAAGTACTCGTCGTACTCAGGCCCGAGTTCCCGCAGGTCCGGAGCAATACCGCCGGAAATCATGTCGATACCGTGGCAACGCGCACAATTGCCATCATAGGCCGTCTTGCCGATTTCCATGGCCTGTTTGGAGCCCCGATAAGGATTCTCGCTGAGCCACTGGCCTTCCGGGATATCCGGCAGCGCGCTGTGGTCGACATCACCGCCGCCACCGCCATGCTGGGCGAGCACCGGCACCGACAGCGCCAGCAGCCCCGCTGCGATCAGCCCATGGGCCGTATTACGAAAAGTCTTCATTGCATTATCTCCTGCCGTGAGTGCATCGGGTCTGTGACGACGCTGACGCTAGCTGGCCGTGTCGGCCTGCTCGTACAGCTCATCCAGATTCTTGTCGTTGTATTCGTAGTAGCGCTTGTCGATATACGAGCGGATCGCCCACATCGCTTCCTGACTCAGCACACCTTCAAACTTGGGCATGTAGGTCATGCCGTTACGTTGTACGCCGTTGCGTACATGATTGATGAAGTATTCATCGAATTCCGGGCCCAGTTCCCGCAAATCCGGCGCGATGCCGCCCGACATCGCCTGCAGGCCGTGACAGCGCGCGCAGTTTTCGTTGAAGCCGGAGGAGCCGATTTCGATTGCGGTCTTGTTACCGCGATACGGGTTCTCGGAGAGCCACTGACCATCCGGAATCGGCTTGAGTCCGTCGGTTTCAACGGGCTGCGGCGTAGTGTTGCCATGGGCAAACACGACCCCGGCAATCAGGCTCAGAGCGACGCCAGCGATGATCGTCGGCCGATGGATGCTGAAAATTGAGTTCATTCGTTAGTCTGCTTTTGAACTATTGAAACGAGAACGGGCCGGCCAATGGCCGGCCCGCTGACTTTTGACGCCTGATCAATCAGGCAACTACTTGCTCGCCAGACCTTCCGGAATACGGAATACCCAGACGCTGCCACCCTGATTAAGCAGCTTGACGCGCTTGGCGACTTCGCCGCCCCATAGCGGTACTGCGCCACCCCAGCCCGAGGTCACGGCGACGTACTGCACGCCGTCCTGCTCCCAGGTGATCGGCTGGCCGACCACGCCCGAGCCGGTCTGGAACTTCCAGAGTTCTTCACCGGTGTTGGCGTCGAGCGCCTTCAGATAACCTTCCGGCGTGCCGTAGAACACCAGATTGCCGGCCGTGGTCATCGTGCCACTCCAGAGCGGCGCGTTGTTCTTGGCTTCCCACTTGATCTTGCCGGTCATCGGGTCCATTGCCCGAATAGCACCGATATAGTCCTCATAAAGCGGCTGGATATTGAAACCCGCACCCAGATAGGCCGCGCCGGCCTTATAGGTGATTGGCTCGTTCCAGATGTCCATGCCCCATTCGTTGGTGGGGATATAGAACAGACCCGTACCCGGGTTGTAGGACATCGGCATCCAGTTCTTGGCGCCGAGGAACGATGGGGCCACGAAAACCGATTCGCCTTTCTTGCCATCGGTCGACGACGGGTCGCCCGGACGGTTGCCAGTCTCGACCGGCTTGCCGGTCTTCATGTCGATCTTGTCGGCCCAGTTGACCTTGCTGACAAACTTGTCGGCGCTCTTGAGCTTACCGTTGGTACGGTCCAGCACATAGAAGAAGCCGTTACGGTCGGCCGAGGCGCAGTATTTCGCGCCCTTTGCGTCGAACGGCACACAGAGATTGGTACCGTCATAGTCCCAGGCGTCGTGCGGCGTCTTCTGGTAATGCCAGGAGATCTTGCCGGTGGACGGCTTGATCGCCACGATCGACGACGAGTACAGGTTGTCGCCAGGACGCATGTGCGCGTTCCACGGCGAGGGGTTGCCGGCACCGAAATAGATCAGGTCGGTTTCCGGATCATAGGTGCCGCCCAGCCATGTCGCCGCGCCACCGTTCTTGTACATGTCACCCGGCCAGGTGGCGTTGCGCGTGCCGCTGATGCCGTTGTCGCTCTTTTCGCCGTCCTTCCAGATATAGCCCATGTTGCCTTCGACGGTCGGGCGACTCCAGATCATCTCGCCGGTCTTGGCATCGCGTGCCTCGACGCGACCCAGCACGCCGAACTCGCCGCCGGATACGCCGGTAACGACCATATTGTTCACGATCAGCGGCGCGGCGGTATAGGAATAACCTTCCTTGTAGTCGGCAATCGTCTCGCTCCAGACCACATCGCCGGTTTCCTGGTCGAGTGCGACCAGCTTCGCGTCGAGTGTGCCGAAAATGAACAGATTGTCGTACAGCGCGCCGCCACGGTTGACGACGTCACAGCACGGCATGATGCCTTCAGGCAGACGCTGGTCGTACTGCCAGATCTCTTCGCCAGTCTTGATGTCGACTGCCCAGGCGCGCGAATACGAGCCGGTGACGAACATCTTGCCGTTGTAGACCAGCGGCTGACTTTCCTGACCACGCTGCTTCTCGCCACCAAACGAGAACGACCACGCCGGATAGAGATTCTTGACGTTGTCGGTATTGAGCTGCTTGAGCGGCGAGAAACGCTGTGCCTGCGTTCCCATGCCCACGGTGAGCACGTTGTCGGTGGACTGTTGGTCGGAATTGATCTGGTCCCAGCTTACGCCGGCGGCCGATGCACTACCCGTACTGGCCAGTGCCAGCACGCCGATCCCCAACAGACCGCGACGCCATCCGCGTACGGAATTGGTCTTCATAGTCTCCTCCTGATTTTAGATAAGGCCTTTGCCCCCAGCCTCTTCTGTGGGCTGTTCAGAGACATCGCAAGAACGGTGCCACCGATCTACAGGCAGGAATCTAATTTGTCGACGCGCGCCAATACCGCCCCAGTATGATGTTTTTTATAATTTTATTCGTTACCAAGTTTCCCGGAACAGAAACGAAAAACCCGCGAGCCATCGATAAACGACTCGCGGGTTCCGGCACAACGGGAAAATGTCCCAACCCTATTACATAGTGTCCCACTGAACGAAAAAACGCCTCATGGCAGTTGTTCGAGCAGCGCGTTCTTCTTGGCTTGATAGTCCTGCTCGCTGATCAGATTCTTTTCACGCAGGCGCTTGAGCTGGGTAAGCCGATTCTCGATACGTTGCCAGCTCTCATCGCTGGGCGATGACATGGCCTGACTCTGTGGCGAAGCAGCTGCGGGCGGCACCACGACAGGCGCAGTTGCGCCTGGCCCGTTCACAGGCACCGACGGCGACGGAGTAGCAGCGCCAGGCGAGGCCATGGGGGCAGCTTTCGCAGCCTCTTGTCGTGCGGCCGTGTCGGCAGCCGGGCCATAGTCGAAGGAATCAGCCGCCCGTCCCGCACTGGACTGGATGATCTCGGGTGCTGCGACGCCGGCGGCGGCAATTGCCTCTCGGGTCGCCGGCATTTCGATCCAGTCGCGGCGGCCTTCATGAAAATGCCAGGTACCGGTATCGACCAGCTGATTCGCCTGGACCGTACCAGCCCGACCACGCGAGCCATAGTCGAAATCGTCGATGGTGGAATTCTTGAACGGACTGACTTCATCATCAAGCACGCCGAAGACCACGTTCAGCGTGTTGTCCCGGTAGAACATACGGCCACTGGTCACATGCTTCGAGCCCGTCACGCTTCCGACCAACCCGCTCTGGGCGCGGAACACCACGAAGGCAACATCCTGTCGAGACCCGGCCTGCGCAAAAGCCTTCGACAGACCGGTGGCAAAATCCTCCATGCGCGCGGGCGACGACAGCCCCACCGCCTGCCCATCGCCGACCGCCAGACGCAGCGAACCCAGCAGTGCACGAAGCTGAACCGGCTGGAAGGCGGCCGGATGCTGGTTGCGTACCGCACCGTTCATTGCCTGAGGCACCAGCCGGATATGGATTTGATCGCTCCGCACCACGTTGACGTAAGCGGGCGGGTTTTCGTCGTTCTGGGTACCCGGGGCCGGCGGCAGCACGCCGCAGCCAGTCGCGAGCGTCGCGATCGTCAGCCCCATGAGAATTCGCTTGCTGTGCATTACTACTCCTTGGTCTCGCCTTGCCGCAGGGATGTTTCCGCGCGGCAGCCAGATTAAGCCGCCCGGCAGCGTGCTGACCAGTCGACCTGCAAAAAAAAACCGGGCAGCGAAGGCTGCCCGGCGGATGACAGGGACCATTGTTTCTTCTAGAAGGTGAAGAACGCGCCCACATTGACGTTATCGGCACCGATCTTGTCGCCGATACGGTTGGTCGACGTCGCGTGCGTGTATTCGCTGGTAAGTGTCAGATTAGCGGTCAGGCTGTAATAGTACCCGGCCGTGACCTTGCGATTGGACTTGAACAGGTTGTCTGGATCGACGTTGTTCTGCTCGAGATAGGAGGCGCCGTAGTTCACGCCGAACTTGCTCTTGCCCAAGGTATAGGTCAGCTGAGCGAGACCGCCATAGGAGTTACGCGTGTTGCCGGCCGTATCAAAGCTGTCGAACAGATAAGCCACCGAGCCGAGGCCATCGGTGTAGTAACCCGACAACAGCATGCCGAGCGGACCAAAGTCCTGCTTCCAGTTCAGATCCACGCCCCACACGCGCTCCTTGGTGAAGTTATCGTCGGTAGCATCGTCCGCCGTACCGTTGTCATCCTGAATACCGTCGACGCCCATGGTGACGCCGTTCAACGATACGAAGCCGCTTTCCCAGGCGTACTTGACTTGACCTTGCACGCCCGGATCGGTTTCACCGATACCCAAGCTGCTCGGGCTGGTCAGCGAATCCACCGTCTGGATCACACCGACCGTGAACGTCATGCCGCCGAGATCAGGCGTGGTGTAGTTGATCTGGCTGAGCGTATCGGCATAGATATAGCCGAAGCCGATAGAGCCAAGCGTCGTGTTGCCAGGCGAACCCACCGCGAGGGAACCGCCGCCGACCGCGGGAATGGTCATGTCGTTGATGATGGCATCGAAGCCGAAGATGCCGAAGTCACGACCGGCCTTGATGGTGCCGAACTCGGAGTTGCCGAATTTCAGGAAGGTCTGACGTACGTCAAGACCGGTGGTGCCAAGGCCCACATTCTGGCCCGGCGCGATGTTCGGCGACAGATTGTCGTTCGACACGATACCCGGATACAGACCAAAGGTACCGGAGATATCCCAGCCGTTCTGCGTGGTGGCCGCCGACAGAACCAGCTGACCCGGCAGCAGGCCGGTACGTATATTGGATACGCCACTGTTGCCGGTTACCCCGGGAGCGATGTTGTTGGTATCACCCACGGTGCCGTTGACGTTACAGGCACCGACAACGCCGCCGGCGACCGTGCCGCCGAAGCCGGTAAAGCCACCGTTCGTGCCACAGGAGGTATAGACATAGTTGGCGTTGATTTCGCCAGTAGCTGTAAAGGTCCAGTCGCCCGCCTGGAAGTCGACCGCCTGTGCAGCGGGCACCAGACCGAACAACGCCAGCGTGCCTGCCGCTGACAGCGCAAGTTTCCTCAGACGCATCTTGATCTCCCCATATTCGCTTTTGCTTCTTATTCGACGGCGAACCGCAGCCCGAGCCTTTTATTGTGTGCAGGCTCGGCGGCCACTCACCCGTTCCCCGCCGCGTTTGACCGGCGTATCCCTAGAACGCCGGCTTGCCGGAGTTACAGCAAACGCTGTGCCAAGTGCGCGGTTTCTGCGACACGCCGTCGTTTTCGGGAAAAACCAGAAAAAACTGGCGGCGAATACGTTGCTCGGCGGTGCCAGTTGTGTACCGGCTGTATCGGCCACACGTTCCGTTTTTGACACATTGCGCAGTTGCAGCATAAAAATGTCGCAACGCAGCACAATGTCATGTCTGCAGACGTGCCAGACGCGCATCAGACGGGGGATGCGTGGCATAACGGCGCGCATAGGCCGGAGCCATGGTTGCGTTGCCCAGATTGTTGGACAGCAGGTTTTCAAGCGCGCTGACTAGGGCCGCGCGCTCGGCGTGTGCGGCCGAAAAGGCATCAGCCTCGTATTCAAACTGCCGGCGCATGCGAGCAAATACCGGCTGCAGCGGCCAGGCCAGCGCTGGCAGCAGAACATAAGCGGCAACGGCCCAGATGACCGGTGCAACCGTGGGTGCCGCCGCCCCCTGCAACAAGCCGAAAATCACATAACCGGCAAACAGCAATGCGGCCTGCACGCCGTAGTAGCGCCGCAGATGCCCACACCGAAAGTGGCCGAGTTCGTGCGCCATCACGGCTTCGAGCTCGGCCGGACTGAGACGCTCGATGAGCGTATCGGACAGCACAACGCGCTTGCGGCGTCCGAGCCCCGCAAAATGGGCGTTAGCCAGCCGCGAACGCCGCGAGCTATCCATGACGAGCACGTTGTCTATCTCGCCGCCGCAGCGACGCATCATGGCTTCGAGACGATCACGCAGCTCGCCCGGCGGCAGCGCAGCGAAGTGATGAAACAGGGGCTCGATGAGCTGGGGTCGTGCCCAGTAGAGCGCGCCCGCGCCGATCAGTAGCAAAACTCCGGACATTGCCCAATGCACACCGGTAGAGCCCAGCAGCAATGGCCAGAGAATCCAGCTACCGGCTGCCACGCTGATCAGCGCCCGGGTTGCCACGCGACGCAAGGCGTCGCCAGCGAGATCACGCAGCGTCATCGTGGATACGCCGCAGGCGCGCTCCACCCAGCGCCAGCGCGCGAAGATCAGGACTTCACACAGGATGGCGTCAAGCACAGCGAACACCAGTACGAAGACGAGCACCGCTGCGGCGGCTGACGCTGCGCCCGTGTTCGGGCTTACTCCCAGCGGCGCATGGATGGCAACGAGCAGACCGGCAGCAATCCAGACGCCAAAGCGCACAAACTGCTCAAACGCGCTGAGCCACTGGAATATCGCGCGTCGCCGGCCGTACCGGGCGCGACGTGCTTCGGCCGGCTCGTCGCATTGGGCGGATAGATGCTGCCACTGATCGGTACAGGCGCGCCCCTGCACGATCAGACCGGCGAGCAGCCAGCAGGTCACGACGACAAGACTCAGGGGTTCGAGCACGACTCAGGCCCTCATTCAGTGATCACTTCGGTCCGCTGGGGCGACAACAGGACAGGGGTAAATTGAAATAATATAACAATTTTTCTGTTTGACCTGCCGCGGCAGCAGAGTAATGTTGCGTTCAGATCGAGCAGCAGCTCGGACTGACTGTAATAAAGTAACAATTGCAAACGCGTAACAGCGAGGAGCCCTGATGAGCACGACGATACATCCTTCGGTAGATAAAGGCATGACACCGGCGGCCGACGGTTTTTCCGGCGGCACACTGAAGTGCAAATGCAGCAGTGATCAGGTCGAGGTCAAGGTTTCGGCACAGTGCGCCCACAATCACGTCTGTGGTTGCACGATGTGCTGGAAGCCCGACGGCGCCCAGTTCGCGCAGATCGCCGTCGTTCCGGCCGACAAGGTGTCGGTCGAAAAGAACGAGGACAAGCTGAAGGTGGTCGACGACTCGGCTGCCATCAAGCGCCATGCCTGCAAGGAATGCGGCACGCATATGTACGGCCGTATCGAGAACACCGATCACCCGTTCCATGGTCTGGATTTCATCCATACTGAATTGTCGGACGACAACGGCTGGGAGCCGCCGCAGTTTGCGGCGTTCGTTTCCTCGATCATCGAAGCCGGCGCGGATCCGGACAAGATGGGCGAAGTCCGTCGTCACCTGCACGATATCGGCCTCGAGCCGTATGACTGCCTGTCGCCGACACTCATGGACGTGATCGCGACACATACGGCCAAGCAGAAAGGCGTGCTCTGACACCCGATCAGGCCATGACCAACAATGCCCTCGCAGTGCGGGGGCATTTTTTTTGCCCGCGGCAAACACCGGTGAACAGTGTCCCAGGGTTGGATCACAGGCTGATTCACAGACGCGACACTTCATAAAACAGCGAATTGGCAACGCCGAGAGGCCGGACGAAAATCATTGCTCAAGCCACGTAATCGTGCTAATTCAATCTCCGACGGCCTGCAATGTCTCGAGGGCTACAAATCGGGACACGCCCGCCGCGACTGGGTGCGACTTGCAATAAACAACGAAAAGGAGAGAAGCAAGATGGGTCAACTCAAGATGATCTGGGGGATCGCCGCACTGGCCGGCACGGCACTGCTGGCCGCCGGCTGTACGGCCACGCCGCCGGCGCAGGCCAAGGATTCTGGCTACTACGTGGTCAATCCGGACAATCAGGTCTATAAAGACGGTAAAGGCAACTGCTGGCACGTCACTGACGGACAAAAGACGGCGCAGGATCTTCGCGAGGAATGCGGCGACCAGATCGTCGCGACCGTACTCGACAGCGACGGCGACGGGGTTCCCGATGAGCGAGATCGATGCCCGAATACGCCGCGCGGTACCCAGGTCGATGCCGACGGCTGCCCGATCGAGGCACAGGCGCCGATTGTGCTCAAGGGTGTGACCTTCGAGTTCGACAAGGCCCGTCTGACCGCTCAGGCCGAGAATCGACTGGACAACGTGGTCAACGCACTCCTGGCCAGCGACGAGCTCATGTTCCGTATCGACGGCTACACTGATAGCGTGGGCAGCGACGCCTACAATCAGGATCTGTCACAGCGCCGTGTCGATTCGGTTCGTGCGTATCTCGTGGAAAACGGCATCAGTGCGAGCCGTATCACCGACGCCCGCGGTCACGGCGAATCCAGCCCGGTCGCCACCAACGAGACCGCCGCAGGACGCGCCCAGAACCGCCGCGTAGAACTGAACGTTACCGGCAACTGATCGGCTCGACCACACCGATAAACCGGGCGGCCTGATACGCCGCCCGGTCTTTTTTGGGCGGTTGATTATCGAGTCCGAACAGCTTGTTGTCGTTGCTCAAACGCACAAACGCATCAGGTTTTAATGATGCAGCTGGATACGCCGGGAAATACACGACGCGAACAGACAGGCCGAATCGCGTCTGCTTCACTTTCAAACAGACGTTCCGAGACAACACAGCAGGTTTCAGGCAAGCGGCCGACCAGCCACTCCCTGGCTAACGCGATTACACGCCGCGCAGCGTGGAACGATCAAACCCGCAGCCCAGTTCGATCGTGATCGCAAGCATGGCCGAGGCCAGCGTCTTGCCGTAGTTGTCCAGCCGCAGACTGCGCGATACACCGCCGCCCTGCGCGCCTTCACAGACAAAGTTGAGCACCGAAAGCCCCGGCACCTCGTAGCGTGTGATCTGGCCTTCGATCACGCCGGTAAAATGGGCTGCCACACGCTCGACCGTCAACTGCTCGACGAGCACCGCATAACTCGCACTGTGATAAGCGATTACGGCAATATTGGACGTATCGCCCTTGTCGCCGGATCGGGTATGGGCAAGTTCGCGTACCGTGACGTGGTCAATATCAGGGCGATTGCTCATGCTGGGCTCTCGATGAACTGGACCTGCGGCGTAACGGCTTCGCGGTCGATCAGCGTCGACCAGATGCCAATTACCTCGCGGACTCTTTCGGCAAACGGGACGCGCTTGCCCGTGGAGCCGATACCGGATACCGCCATGCCATCGACCTCGCGGCCGATCTTGAGCGCCTGGGTGCGCGAGCGACAGCGTGCGCTCACGCGTACCGCGACTTCATACGGCGGCGTCGATGGTTCGGGGCTCATTGCCCCATGCACCGCGTTCACGCCGATGAAATCGAAGCGTAGATCCTCGGCGTCGAGCTCCACTATCTTGAAGCGCTCGCGCAGAATCGTTTCGGCCAATCGCGCCTTGTCGAGCGCGCCCGGCCCGGCGTAGACGAACAGGTCTTCGCCGATGAAGCCTTCCTGGGCGCCGATCGAAACCTTGAACGTGTCGGTTCGCGGTGTTCCGGTCAGGCCGGTCACCCGCATACGATTGAGACCCATGGGCTCGATCTGCGCGCCGGTGAAGTCCACCACCACATCCGGGGTGATATAGCGCGCCGGATCGTGAACCTCGTAGAACATCTGTTCGAGCACGGTATGCCGGTCGATCAATCCCCCGGTATCAGGCAGCTTGCCGAACACCACGGCCCCGTCGGCCTCGACTTCTGCGATCGGAAATCCGAGATTCCAGGGCTCCGGGACATCCTTGTAGCCCGGGTCGATGAAGTAGCCACCGGTGAGCTGGGCGCCGCATTCCATCAGATGACCGATACCCGCACCCGCGCCCAGGCGCGGCCAGTCGTCGGCGGACCATCCGAACTCGTGCATCATCGGGGCCAGAAACAATGCCGGATCGGCCACGCGCCCGGTCACCACGATATCCGCGCCGTCGGCCAACGCCTGGACGATGCCGGCCGCACCCAGATAGGCCTCGGCGCTGACGATCTCACCCTCGATGCTGGCGAACTCGCGACCTGTCTCCATGACCGGCCCGGCCAGGTCCGCGATACGATCGGTCACGATCGAGCCGGTCACCGCGGCCACCTTCCAGTGGCGCGCCCCGAGTTGGTCGAGATGCCCTCGAATGGCCTGTGCCGCGCCCACCGGATTGACCCACCCCTGGTTCGACACGATCTTGGTGCCGCGCCGTATACAGTGCGGCAGCACCGCGGCCATACGGTCGTCGAGATAGGTGTCGAAACCGCCGAAGTCGGGATCGCGTCGTTTTCTGACTTGTGCGGTCGACACCGTGGCCTCGGCCATGGTCTCGAAACACAGATAGTCGAGATCCCCTTTTTCGGCGAGGTCCACGGCCGGCGAGATGCGATCACCCCACCAGCCGGAGCCGGTCCCTATCTTGAGCATCAGCCAATCATCCAGCGCGAGCCGTTCACCCCATCAGATTGGGAATGAACAACGAAATAGAGGGGAATGTGAATAACAGGATCATCACCACGGTTTCGGCACACAGAAACCAGAGCGTGCCCCGTACGACGGTCTCGAACGGCACGGCGTCACCAACCGCCGCCGAGGTGACAAACAGATTGAGCCCGATCGGCGGCGTAAGCAGCCCGATCTCGATGAACTTCACCACGATCACGCCGAACCAGATCTCGTCGACGCCCAGGCTGTGCATCACCGGCGCAAGAATCGGCAGGGTCACCAGCATCAGCCCGATCGGATCGAGAAACATGCCGAGAATCAGATAGAACGCCGACGTCAGCGCAAAGAACACCACCATGTTGACCGAGTACTCGTTGACGAGCATGCCGATCTGCATGGGAATCTGGCTGAGCGTAAGAAAACGCGAGAACAGCACCGCACCGATGGCGATCAGAAAGATGGCAGCGGTCGTACGTACCGTCTCGACCACCGATACACGCAGCATCGACCACGAAAACGACCGATCGAGGAGCGAGGCGAGCACGGCGATGCAGGCGCCGAAAGCGCCGGCTTCAGTAGCCGTGATGGTGCCCGAATACAGCCCGCCGACCACACCCGCCACGATCAGCGGCAACGGCCAGGCACGCAGCAACAACACCCATTTCTCGCGGCGCGCGTAGTGCTCGACGCTGCGCGGTGCCAGCGCCGGATTGAGCTTGACCCGGATCATGATCAGGCCGGTATAGGCCACCAACGTCAGCACACCGGGCAACAGCCCGGCCATCAACAACCGGCTGACCGACGCTTCCATGAAGACGGCGTACAGGATGAACGGGATGGACGGCGGGATCAGCGCGCCCAGGGTGCCCGAAGCTGCCACGACGCCGGTCGCCAGCCCCTTGTCGTAGCCGGCGCGCAGCATTTCCGGGACCGCCAGGCGCGACATGGCGCCGGCCATGGCGACGCTCGAGCCCGAAGCGGCCGCGAACCCGGCGCTGGCCAGGTTGGTGGCGATCGCCAGCCCGCCGGGTAGAAACGACAGCCAGGCCCGGGCGGCACGAAACAAATGCGCAGTCAGACCTGAGTGAAAGGCGATCGCCCCCATCAGAATGAACATCGGGATCGCGGTCAGCGACCAGTGGGCGACAAAATCGAATGTTGCTGCGCCCAGTGACGACAGCGTGGCCGTCAGCCCGCGCAGGAAATAGATGCCCACAGTGGCACTGGTGCCCAGCGCCACGCCTATGGGCACACGAATGGCAATCAGGAACAACAGCAGGCCGACGCAGCTCAGCCCGATCATCACCGGGCTCATCGCAACGCCTCGTCGTCTTCGATAACCAGGCCTTCGTCGGCGTCGCGCGTAGGCTGGCCGGTGAGCATACGCATCAGCCGCCAGACAATAACCAGAGCGGCCAGTGACACACCGGCAACAGCGAGCCAGCGGCTTGGCCAGACCGTCAGATGCGCAAAGATCGCGTCCACTTCCTCGCGCTGCTCGGTCTTTTTAAGGGCGGTGCGCCATAGGCCCCAGGCAAAGAACACGAAGAATCCCAGCATTACCAGTTCAGCCAGCCGATCAGTCACCGCCTGAACCCGCGCCGGCAGCAGATTGGCGATCACGTCCACGCGAATATGTGCGTTCTGCCAGGCCGCCACGAAAATACCGAGGAACACCGCGGCGACCATATAGAAATAGCTCACGATTTCCATCGTGCCGCTGGCCGGCGCACGAAAGCCGACGCGCAGGATCACGGCAATGGTCACATGCAGCATCATCGCGACCACGGCGACGCTGGCGATCAACCCGGCCAGCCACGACAGCCCGTCGAGCAGGCGCTTCATCGGGGCGCTGTCTCGTCGATCGCCAGCACCACCTTGCCGACCGCGCGCCGATCCACGATGTGATCAATAGCGGATACCACCTCTTCCAGCGACTGCCGATGCCCGATCTGCGGATGCAGACGGCCCGCAGCGGCCGCGTCGAGCAGTGTGGCCATGCTCTGCTTGAGGCGCGGCGCGAACTCCGCGCTGCGATCGTGTACGCCCCAGCCGAAATATTCACTGAAGTTCAGCCCCAGCAGGCTGATGTTCTTGACCAGCAGGATATTGGCCGGAACCTGCGGAATGCTGCCGCCGGCAAAGCCGGCCACCACGACGCGGCCCTCGACCGCTGTGGCTCGCAGCGACTCATTGAGCACATCGCCGCCGACCGGGTCGAAGACCACATTCGCGCCCGCCCCGCCGGTCAGCGCCTTGACTGCCTCGCGGAAGTCCTGCTCGGCGTAGTTGATCGCGTGATCGGCGCCGGCCGCCAGCGCGGCGTCGCATTTGGCCTGGGTGCTGGCGGTGGCGATCACGGTCGCGCCGAGCATATGCCCGATCTGTACCGCGGCCATGCCGAGCGCCCCCGCCGCACCATGCACGAGCAGGGTCTCGCCGGCCTGTAATGCCGCGCGCGTGACCACGCCGGCATAAGCCGTGCCGAACGATATGGGCACGGTGGCCGCCAGGTCCAGGGCCAGATCGTCCGGCACGGGATAAATCGTCGGCGTATCGGCGACGACATAATCGGCGTACGCGCCCTCGCGCACGATCGCAATCACGCGATCGCCCACCGCGAACTCGTCAACCTCAGCGCCGATGGCCTCGACCACGCCCGACACTTCGCTGCCCGGGATGAACGGTGGCGTGGACTTGCGCTGATAGCTGCCGGCCACCACCAGCGTTATCGCAAACGATACGCTGGCATAGGCACAGCGAATCAGCACCTGGCCGGGACCGGGGACCGGCGTGGGGCGCGTCTCGAGCACAAGGCCCCGATAGCTGCCAAGTTGGTTACAGACCACTGCACGCATCAGGTCTGGCCCTCATGCCCATACTGGATACAGACGCCGCTATCGATCAGCGCGGCGATATCATCAGCGGCATAACCGGCCTCGGCGAGCACCTCGCGGGTATGACCGCCCAGCGCCGGATCCGGGGCCTGATCGGCCGGCGACAGGCCTGCACCCGGCAGACCAACCATCGGCAGCGGGCCCAGGCCGGGCGCATCGATCTCGGTGAACAGGCCCATGTGACGCACCTGCTCGTCACCGGCCAGATCGGCATAATCGTTGACCGGGCCGCACAGCACGCCGGCGACGCTGAGCCTGTCGATCCAGTCGTTTCGATCAGAGCCACTGAATATCGCGGCCAGTTCAACGTTGAGCGCGTCGCTGTGGGCGATGCGCGCGGCGTTGTTACAGAATCGCGGGTCATCGATCCATTCCGGATGATCCAGTGCCTGGGCGAGTGCCACAAACATGCCGTCGCGCAGGCAGGCTACCGCCATCATGCCGGTTCGGGTCGGATAGAAACCCGACGGCGCGGTCACCGGCGTGGCGGTCTGGCCGTCACGCATATGACTCTGTAGCGATGCGGTCAGCTGAAACGCCGCGGCCGCCTGGAGCAGAGAGATCTGCAGATGCCGCCCGGTACCGCTGGCACGCTGTTCGAACAGGGCAGCCGACAGCGCGTAGCCGGCATACAGGCCAGTGACCATATCCACCGCCAGCATGCCCACGCGGCGCGGCGTGCCCGTCGCGTCCCGATTCATGGATGCCATGCCCGAAAACGCCTGCATGATGGTATCGGTGCCGGGACGCGCGACATAAGGGCCGTCCTGGCCAAAGCCGGAAATCGATGCCATCACGATACCGGGACGGGCCGCGCTCAGCGACGCATAGTCCAGGCCGAGCTTGGCCATCACCCCCGGCCGGAAGCTTTCGATGACAATATCCGCACCCTCGGCCAGGCGGCGCAGCACGGCCTTTCCTTGCGCGCTGCGTCCATCCACGCAGAGGGCACGCTTGCCCCAGTTGGCCGGCAGCCCCATCGTGCTGTGGCCGTCACGCACCTCGCCCATGAGACGGCCCCAATCGCCTTCCGGCGGCTCGACCTTGACCACATCCGCGCCCATCGCGGCCAGCATGCCGGCGGCATACGGCCCGGCCAGCCCCTGGGCCATATCAATCACCCGTATGCCGCGATACGGGGCCAGCATTTCATTCGTCATAGCTCACCCAGGCAATTCATCCGGTGCAACGGCGCCTACGGGCGCCGGACAAGTCCTTACTGGCCGGCGTCGGCCAACAGGTTCTTGCGCAGCAGCTGGTAGTACTGCTGTTCGCTCAGATCCTTGCCCTCGATACGGCCGCGCCACTTGTCCATATTGTCCAGAAACGCCTGAACGATCGCTTCGGGATTTTTCACCCCACGCGAACTCGCTGTCTTGGCCGCCTGCTCGATCTGCGACTGCATGAACGCGTCACGCTGTTCGACAAGTGCCGGCGAGGCATCAACAAAGCTCACGCCGTTTTCGCGCGCCGTCTGTCGGGCCTCTTTTTCTTCTGCCGTATAGGAATACACCGTGGAGGCGAGCGCTTCGAGTGCGGCGTCCTGCATGATATGCCGTGTCTTGGCGTCGAGGTCGTCCCATACCTGCTCGGAGATGTTGAACAGCGAGCCGCCCTGAAAACCGCCCATGGGCAGCGTGCCGACGCTGTGGGCGACTTCACCCAGCGACAGCGATTTCAGCCACGCCACAGCGCCGATCACACAGTCGACCTGGCCGCGCTCCATCGCCTCGTAGGATTCATTGTTGGGAATATTGACCGGCACCCCGCCAATCTCGCTCACCCAGCGACCGACTTCGGCGCCCGGCGCACGCATGCGCAAACCCCTGGGATCAAAGCCATTGGTCATGGGCTTCTTGCACATGGCCTGATAAGGCGGGGTGGAATAGGTCGCCAGAAAATGGACGTTGTACTTCTCGTACTCGTCCAGGCACTGCGGGCAGTCGTTGAGAATGGTGTCAGTCACCGCCGCTGCCGTGACGGCATTGCTATCGTTGAAGAACGACAGGTCCGACAGCACGGTATTGACCGGCAGCGAGGTCGGGAAATACACCGACACGATGAAACCGGCGTCGATCAGCTGATCGCTGATCGCTGAGAGCATGGTCTTGGCGGATGCCGCAGCTTCCGACGGATAGAAAGCGAATGTCACCTCGTCGTCGGTCTTCTCTTCGACGATATCGATGAACTTCTGGATACCGTCTTCGCTGGTGGGATGCGCTGGCGGCAGATACGACGCATAAGCGAGCTGGCGTGCCTGTGCGGCGCTCGTAAATACAAGTCCAGCAGTAATCAGTGCCATACCCGCGCTTTTGAGCGCGGCATTATTGAGCGCAGCTTTGTACAGACAGATCCTGGCCATCTCATCTCCTCCTCGTTTCGAGCAGCCTGTGATCGACCGCTTTGTGGCTGGATCTAAGCACGGGCCCATCCCGCAGTCAACGGTATGCCGTATACGATCGAATTCCAGAGGCTGCCGCTCGGTCATGCGAACGTCGCACACGGGCTCGTGGGTTCAGGGCCGGAGCCAGAGAATATGAAAATGATTGCCGGTAAGCGTGTCGACAAGTACGCAGAAGCTTGAATCCCGCTTTGCGTTTCAACGCAATCGCTCATCCGACAGGCAAATCCGCGCGCCGGTTGTCGTCACACGCTTCATTCACCGGTCCTGCAGCACGTCGGCCCAGGCTCGAATTTATGCCTCGGTCAGCCGTGCACGCCGGCTCGGTGGTACCCGCGCGTTGCTGGGACCACGCAATGTCGGTTACGTCGCTGGTTAACGCGCAGGCCAGGCAGACAGCGGCTAACGCCGCCACCCATGAAAACGGGTCAGCCAGGGGAACACCCATTCCGGGGCGTGCGCTTTCTTCCATTCGCCCGCGGCAAACTTGTTGCCCTCCGACAGCGTCGGGTAGGCATGGATCGTACCCAGCATCTTGTTCAGGCCAATGCCCTGCTTCATCGCGGTGACAAACTCGGTGATCAGTTCGCCGGCGGCCTCGCCCACAATGGTTGCGCCCAGCACGGTGTCCTTGCCGGGCACGGTCAGCACTTTCACCACGCCGTGAGCGGCCGACTCGGCAATCGCGCGGTCCAGCTCGGCCAGATCATAGCGCGTGACCTCATACTCGATATTCGCCTTGCGGGCCGATTGCTCGTTGTGGCCGACATGGGCAACCTGCGGATCGGTGAACGTGCACCAGGGCAGCTTGGAATAATCGATAGCAAAGGTCTTGAAGCTGCCGAACAGCGCGTTGACGGTGGCATGCCAGGCTTCGTGCGACGCGGCATGGGTAAGCTGATAACCGTCGATGGCATCACCACAGGCATAGATCGTCGGCACGTGGGTCTGCAGTTTCTCGTTGACGACAATCTTGGCGTCAACGGCTACGCCGAGATCTTCCAGGCCCATACCCGTTGTACGCGCACGGCGGCCGACCGCCACCAGCACGCGATCGACCGTAATGGTCTGCTCGCCCGTATCGGTCTCGCAGACCAGCAGCGTGGCATCGCTAGCCTGTTCGACGCGCACGACCTTGTGCCCGGTGCGCACGTCGATGCCTTCGTCGTCGAAAAAACGTCGAATCTGTGCGCTGATGTCTTCGTCCTCGACCGACAGCACGCGCTCGCCCTGCTCGATGAGGGTGACCTGGCTGCCCAGCCGGGCAAACGCCTGCGCCATCTCGCAGCCGATCGGCCCGCCGCCCATCACCGCCAGCCGCGGTGGCAGCTCAGCCAGATCCCAGAGATTATCCGACGTCAGATAGTCGATATCGGCCAGGCCGTCGATCGGCGGAACGAACGGCTGCGCGCCGGTGGCCAGAATGATCGAGCGCGCGGTAAGACGTTTGCCGTCGTCCGTCTCGACGGTCCAGGGGTCGATGACGCGCGCGCTGGCCGAGATACAGTCCACGCCCAGCGACTCGAAGCGCGCCATCGAATCGTGCGGTGCAATGGTCGCGACCACCGACTTCACGCGTTGCATGACGTCGGCAAACGAGAAATCCACGCTTGCCGTATGCAGCCCGAAACGCTCGCTGTGGCGAATCTCGTGCACCAATCTCGCGGTACGAATGAGCGCCTTCGACGGCACACAGCCGGTGTTGAGGCAGTCACCGCCCATCGCGCCTTTTTCAATGAGCGTGACCTTGGCCTTGACGGTTGCCGCGATCAGCGCGGACACCAGCCCGGCCGAACCGGCGCCAATGACAATGACGTTGCGATCGAAGTGCGTCGGCTTGTCGTATCCGTGCAATGCCTTGCGCGTGGCAAACCAGTCGAGCGTCTTGCGTGCGATCAGCGGAAACAGTCCGAGCAGCACAAAGGAACCGATCAGCCCCGGCGTGAGAATGCCCGACAGCGACTGAATCTGGCCGAGCTGCGTGCCCGCGTTCACATAGACCAGCGTGCCAGGCAGCATGCCCAGCTGGCTGACCCAGTAGAACGTGCGCGTAGGCAGCGGCGTCAGGCCCATCGCCAGATTGATCACGAAGAACGGAAAGACCGGCACCAGCCGCAGGGCGAAAAGATAGAACGCGCCGTCTTTTTCGACCCCGCGGTTGAGTGCGGTCAGGCGCTGGCCGAAGCGCTTCTGGACCACGTCGCCAAGCACGAAACGGGCGATGAGAAAAGCCAGCGTCGCACCAATGGCCGAGGCAAACGACACCAGCAGCAGGCCTTCGAATAGTCCGAACAACGCGCCGCCGATAAGCGTCATGACCGCGGCACCCGGCACCGACAGTGCCGTCACCAGCACATAGATGCCGAAGAACACCGCAGCCGCAATCAGGCCGTTGGCCGCAACCAGATCATGCAGCGCACTGCGCTGACTGTTGAAGCACTCGAGGCTGAACAGCTGGCCACCACAGGCGCCGCCCAGATACTGGCCCGGGTCGAGTAGAAAATAGGCTGCAACGAGGCCAAGGGCGACAAGCGCGAGAACCAGTCGGGAAGCGGTCATCCATACATCCTTGCAAGCGCAGCGCGAGAGTGGGATCGCCGCGACCATGTGATGTTCACAGCATAGCCGTCGTGCGCAATCGATCCATCACGAAAACATCCCATGGCCCGCAGCCACCGGCGATTTCGACGTCTGCTAGAATCCGCCCCTTGTTTTTAACCTGCGCATGCGCCCGGACCGGCCCGAAATCATGATGTACGAAACCGATAATCTCCGTATCACCGGCACTCAGAAGATGGTGTCCTCGCAGGATCTGCGCGAGGAGTTTCCCGTCACCGAGACCGCCTCGGAGACCGTGCATCATTCGCGAGAGGCTATTCAGAAGATTCTGCACGGCGAAGACGACCGTTTGCTGGTAGTCGTCGGCCCCTGCTCGATTCACGATATCGATGCCGCGCTCGAGTACGCGAAGAAGCTCAAGACGGCCTGCGACAAGCACGCCAACGAGCTGCTGATCGTCATGCGCGTGTACTTCGAAAAGCCGCGGACCACAGTAGGCTGGAAAGGCCTGATCAACGATCCGGATCTGGACGACTCCTACAAGATCAACAAGGGCATCAGCCAGGCGCGCGAGCTGCTCTGGCGGCTGGCCGAAGACGGCATCCCGGCCGGCGTCGAGTTCCTTGATCTGACCACGCCGCAGTACCTGGCCGATCTGGTCTCGTGGGGCGCGATCGGTGCCCGCACCACCGAATCCCAGGGTCATCGCGAACTCGCCTCCGGCCTGTCGTGCCCGGTCGGCTTCAAGAACGGTACCGGCGGCTCGATCAAGATTGCGGTCGACGCGGTGGGTGCCGCTCATCATCCGCATCATTTCCTGTCGCTGACCAAGCCGGGCGAATGGGCGATCTTTGCCACCGAAGGCAACCGCGATACGCATATCATCCTGCGGGGCGGCTCCAACGGCCCCAACTTCGACGCCGACTCGGTGGCCGCATCGGTCGCCCTGCTCGAACAGGCGCAGCTGCCCGGCCGGCTGATGATCGATTTCTCGCACGCCAACAGCCGCAAGCAGCACAAGAAGCAGTTGGAGGTCGGTGACGACGTGGCCGGTCAGCTCTCGGCCGGCAGTCAGGCCATCTTCGGCGTGATGATCGAGTCACATCTCAAGGAAGGCGCCCAGAAGCTGGTACCGGGTGTGGCCCCCGAATACGGCGTGTCGATCACCGATGCCTGTATGCACTGGGAAGACACCGAGAAGCTGCTGGCCCAGCTCGCCGATGCGGTTGCCGAACGACGCGACCTGCGCGCCAACGAAAGCGACTGATTCGTAAGGCCGAGCGCCGAATCACTACAGTGATTGATGCGCTGAAAAATCCGGTTCCCTCTTCTGGGGAAACCGGATTTTTTTTGGCAGTCGCAGGCCGAAGCTGTCAACAACTTGAAGACACTACCGCGCGTGGCTACGTTCGGATTGCTCCGCAGTTGTCGGCCCAGCAGGAACGCAACACGCTAGTGCACGCAACCCAGCGCCTCAGCAGTAATCAGAAGTGAATCGCGAGGGCCACAAAGCGAGGTGCCATACGGCCACCCAACCCGCGCCCTTAGAGAGTGGCTACCAGTACGGCCCCGGCAGCAGCGCCGCCAGCACGCGCCCCGGGATATTAGGCTTCTCTTCGTCTTTCTTGCGGCGTCCACGCATGCCCAGCGACGCCTTCGACGACGGAAACATATGAAAGGCCTTGTGTAGCACAAAGTCGTTGACCTTGGGCCAGAGCGCATAGCTGATCTGGGCGGTCGTACCCAGCGGCGAGGCAATACGCTTGGGCCGTTCCAGCACCGCCGACACGATCATGTCGCCCGCCTGCTCAGGCGTGAGCGTCGGCACGTAGTCGTAGATCTTGGTGGGCGCAATCATTGGCGTACGGACCAGCGGCATGTAGATCGTGGTCAGATGGATGTTGCGCGATGCGACCTCGGGCGACAGACAGCGCGAGAACGCATCCAGCGCTGATTTGGACGCGACATAGGCCGAGAACCGCGGCACGTTGGTCAGACAACCGATGCTGGAGATATTGATGATATGCCCGGCGCGCCGCTTGGCCATCGACGGCAGCAGGTTGAAGATCATGCGGACCGCGCCGAAATAGTTGAGTTGCATGGTGCGCTCGTAATCGTTGAAGCGATTGAGCGACTCGAACACCGAGCGGCGGATGGAATGGCCGGCGTTGTTGATGAGCACATCGACATGATGATGCTCTTCGAGGATCTGCTTCGTGCAGGCGTCGATATCCTCGATCTTGTTCAGATCACACGGGTAGGCAAAAGCCTGCCCGCCCATCTTCTCGACAACTTTGCGTGTTTCCTCCAGCTTGGCTGGCGTGCGGGCAACCATGCAGACCTTGGCGCCACCACGCGCCATCTTCTTTGCGGCCATGAAGCCGATGCCGCTGGAGGCGCCGGTTATCACCACGACCTTGCCGGTCATGCGTCGCAGGAGTGCTTCGGGCACCTGGACGTCGTAGTCCATATGCATTTCCCAGTAGTCCCACAGCGTCTGCGCATAGTCCTCGAGACGCGGACAATGAATGCCGCTGCCCTTGAGCGCCGCCCGGGTATTGGCATCGTCGAAAACCGCGCGATTATTCACATAGCCCAGGATCGACAGCGGCACGCCCAGCGCCTTCGACAGGCGCTTGTCCATCCAGGCGGCCATGGGCAGCGCACCGGCCAGTCGCTTGAGCTGTTGCTCGATTGACGCCGGCCATTCATGGGTGGGCAGATTGCGCACCAGATCCGGTCCATGCGCGGCCCGCAGCAATATCCGCAGCATCTTGCCGGCGCTCGGCGGCTCATCCTGGATCAGGAAGAACGCACGGCCATCCAGATTCTTCTTGTGGGCGATATGCACCATCGCATCGACGACATAGTCCACCGGTGCCACCGGCATCTGCCCGCCTTCGATGCCGACCAGCGGCAGCCATTTCGGAATATTGTCTCGTATCTTCTTGATAGGCTTGAAGAAATAGTAGGGCCCGTCGATCTTGTCCATCTCGCCGGTTTCGGAGTGACCCACGACCATGCCCGGGCGATAGACACGCCACGGCACGGTGCAGTGCTCGCGCACCAGTCCTTCGGACTGAAACTTGGTGCGGTAGTACGGATGACGCACCGCCTGACCCTCGTCGAACATGTCATCGCTGAACACACCCTCGTAGTCGGCGCCTGCAATGGCTACTGACGACACATGATGAAAACAGGGCTTGGTCTGTGCTTCATTGGCCAGCGCACCGGCCAGCGTGACGATGTTCGCGGTGCCCTCGTTATTCACGCGGTTGGCCTGCGCATCGGTCATGGTCATGTCGTAGACCGCGGCCAGATGGAACACATGATCAATCTGGCCGGCAAGGTGCTCGAGCGCCTCGGCGTCGATAACACCGCGCCGGGTGATATCGCCCCAGACCGGAATCAGACGCTCCTCGCTCGCCCCCAACCGCTCGACCAGACCCTCGAAACGATCGGCGCTGCTGCGACGCATCAGAACATAGACGACCGCACCGCGCCTTGCCAGGAGCTTGTCGACCAGAAATCGACCTAGAAAGCCGGTCGCGCCGGTCACGAGATATTTCATTTAATTCATCGCCCTGTTGCCATATTGCCCTTGATAACGGCCCGATGCGGCGCCGAATCACTGTGCTCAAGGTAAACCGCCGGAGCGGTGGCGCGCTACTATCAATACCGCGTCTTGCAGCCGCCCGCCGGGTCGGTCATCTTGCACGAACCACACGCGCCAGGAATATGCCCATGAGCGACACCATCTTCTCCAAGATAATCAACCGCGAGATCCCCGCCGATATCGTCCACGAAGACGAGCAGTGCCTGGCGTTCCGCGACGTTAATCCGCAGGCGCCGATGCATATCCTGGTGATCCCGAAAAAGCCGATCGAGATGCTGGCCAAGGCTGAAGATGGCGATCAGGCGCTACTGGGCCATCTCATGCTCACTGCACGCCGCATCGCAGCCGACGAGGGCTATGGTGAGGCCTTCCGCCTGGTGGTCAACAACGGCGCAGACGTCGGCCAGACGGTATTTCATCTGCATGTGCATATCCTCGGCGGTCGCGCGTTTTCCTGGCCGCCGGGCTAGTGTCCTGTAACGCAAGTTCGCAAACGTGAATTCCGAGTGATTTCTTGTGTCGGGCAAGACGCGACAACGAGTCATGGCCGAGCCGTGGCGAGGCGTCGCAACACAGCATGACGCATTGAGACGATGCCCCGTTGTGTGCAGTGCATTTGCGCTACAGGACACTAGGGCCTATTGGCGCTTCATGGGAGCCCATGCCTGGCGCCATTTTCGTACAGCAAACCTCGCCCATCGGTGCGGCGGGCGTTGCTGCACCTGCCAGGCCAGACTCTTGCAGGGCACAGCTACCGCCCCCATGACTGTTGTTCCTCGTTTTGTCGGCTCATTGCCCGCGCGGTATCATTCGCGCCTTTGAGTCGGCAACTGGTCGATTCATTCCAGACCCGGATGGCATCCCGATGAGCAGCGTTGCAAAAACCCAGGGTGGACAGGCGTCCGCCGCGAGCACGCGCGGTCGACAGACCAGCGATCAGATCGAGGACGTACAGGGGCGCGCCGACCCGCGTCATCTTGCAATCAACAAGGTTGGCATCTGTGATATCCGTCATCCGGTCTCGATCGCCCAGCGCGTGGGCGGCCACCAGAGCACCGTAGCCACGTTCGGCATGTATGTGAATCTGCCCCATCATTTCAAGGGCACGCATATGTCGCGTTTTGTACAGATCCTGAACGCACACGAGCATCAGATCACCGTCGACTCGTTCAAGCAGATGCTCGGCGAGATGACCGAGCGCCTCGAGGCCGACAACGGCCATATCGAGATGTCGTTCCCCTACTTCGTCGACAAGTACGCGCCGGTCACACGCGAAAAAGGCGTCATGGACTATAACGTCACCTTCATCGGCGACCAGCGCGGCGACCGGACCGATCTGTACGTGGAGGCCAAGGTTCCGGTGACGACGCTCTGCCCCTGCTCCAAGGATATCTCCGACTACGGCGCGCACAACCAGCGCTCGATGATTACCATCCGCGTGCGCGCCGAAAAATTCTTCTGGCTGGAAGAGCTGATTGATATCGCCGAATCCGAAGCGTCCTGTGAGCTGTTCGGCATTCTCAAGCGCATCGACGAGAAAGCCGTTACCGAGCGCGCCTACGAGAACCCCAAGTTCGTCGAAGACGTGGTACGCGATATCGCCACTCGGCTGAACGCCGATGAACGTTTTCGCTACTACATTGTGGAATCGGAGAATTTTGAATCAATTCATAATCATTCTGCCTACGCGATGATCGAGCAGGACAAGGACACGCCAGCCCCATAGACTTCGACGATTCAAAATCGGCCTGCACCAGCGAACGCATCCCGTGCCAGAGCCGCGGGAACCCTGCTCAAGCCGCTGGACAGGCCGGCCTTTTCGTCAACACATAATCATTGCGCGTACGCGATGATCGGATACGACCAGGATGCGTCGAGTACCCGGCGCTCGAACGGGATTGGGGCGCTACGGCATATGCTCGATCCGAGCCGGCCGTTCGATGCCGGCCGCCGAAGACTTTCCTGTCATTCCGGCGCTGGTAAACTCCCAAGCGGACCGGGCATGTGAACTGCTTGCCCCTGATTCTTATCGTGCTGCGCCGGCGCGCGTGAAAACTGCGCGTTCGACGTATTCACTCGTGAATTATTGGAGAACGGCTTGAAAAGACTCGAATTCTCGAAGTTCGACGATCCCAAGGACGCGCTGCGTCTGGTAGATTTCGATAGCGTCGCACCGCAGGCCGGCGAGGTTCGACTGCGCGTCGAGGCGGCGCCAATCAACCCGGCCGACCTGCTGCTGATCGCCGGCCACTACGGTTATCGTCCCGACCTGCCGGCAACGCCGGGCCTGGAGGGCGTTGGCCGCGTGGCAGAGCTCGGCGACAGGGTCAGTCATCTCCAGCATGACGATCTCGTACTGTTGCCGCTCGGCCACGGCAGCTGGGCCGAGGAAGTGACCGTCGACGCCACGCATCTGTTCGCCCTGCCCGACGAGGTCGACCCGTTGCAACTGGCCATGCTGGCCGTCAATCCACTCACCGCCACTGCCCTGCTCACGGATATGGCCAAGCTCAGCGCTGGCGACTGGGTGATTCTCAACGCCGCCAACTCCGCGGTAGGCCAGTACGTGCTCGAGATCGCCAGCCGGCGCAATCTGCGTACGGTAGCCCTGGTGCGACGCGGCGGCGGGCTGATCATGCGACTCAAGGAACGCGGCGCCACCGAAGTGATCGTCGATCACGGCCAGAACGTGGCTGCCGATATCCAGGCTGTTACGGGCGGCGTCAATACCCCGCTGGCGCTGGACGCAATCGGCGGGCCGGCCACGGCGTCGCTGGCCGGCGCGCTCTCGGACGGCGGTCAGCTGATCAATTACGGAGCCATGGCACAGGCGCCTTGCGACATTCCCGCCCAGGACCTGATCTTCCGCGGCATTGACGTGCGCGGTTTCTGGCTTACCCGCTGGATTGAGCAGGCTGGGTCGGAACGCGTACATCATCTGCTCGACGAGCTCGTCGCGATGCTGCGCGAGGGTCGACTGCGTGCGGATGTATACGGTACCTATTCGCTTGATCACTACAAGCGCGCGTTCAAGGCACTGCGTGACAGCGAGCGCGCCGGCAAGGTGCTGTTCACACCCGGCAGCTGAGCACGCCCGCCCCCCGGGCAGACAATAAAAAGCCCGGCTACCGAAGACGGCGGCCGGGCTTTTCAATCAATCGCTACGCTCAGGACGTGCTGCTGTCGTCCTGCGTGCTGGCCGGCGCACTCTCGGTAGCGGTCTTGGCCGGCGTCTTGCGTTTGCGCGTGGTGGTCGCCTTCGCCTTGGTGGCCGACGATGCCGTCTTGCGCGTCGCCTGAGAGGCCTGAGCCGACTTTGCCGTGCTCGTTGTGGCCTTGCGGGTCGACGCCGTCTTGCGCTTGGCGGCGGTCTGGGCCGGCGCCTTCTTCGTGGCGGTTTTGGCCTTGGAAGCCGAGCGCGCCGTCTTCTTCGACTTGGCCGGCACATTGCCCAGCTTGTCGAGTACCGACTTGTAGCCGTTGCTGACCACGTCGGTCAGTTCGGTGCCGGTGCGTACCAGCAGATCGATCGTGTCCTTATAGGCCGATACGATCTGGTCACGTCCGTTCGGCACGTACGTCTGTGGGTTGCGCGCAACCTTGCGCACGCCATCGTTGCGCGCCTTGTCGAAGCTCGCACGGGCGGCGGCGAATACGTTCTTCGCCGCACCGATCTCGGTATTGGCAAGGGTCTGACCGTTCTTGGTGACCACGCCCACGGCCTTGCGCTGCGCGTCGACATAGGCCTTGAAGGCATCCTGGTAATTCCGGCCAGCGGTTTCTACGCGGCTGCGGACGTCGGAAACGATATTCTGAATATTCATCTGGCTCTCCCTCCAAAGGGGATTGTATGGTTTTGCTGCGCTGCAGCAATGAAGCGATGATAAGGACGCGTCCCGGGCGATGTCAAATATATTCATCGCTGTCAAGATAGGATCTGCCGCCGGGTTGATAAAAGCTCGCGCCAACGCCCCCAGATATATTAGGGCTCTGCAACAGGCAAGGCGCCGCGAGTGCGCCAAGGCGTCGCTACAGGCGAGCAGTACCCCGGGGTCGAGAGCCGTGCTTGTGTTCAACGCCCGTCGTCGCGAAGCGTTGGCGCCAACAACCCATTGATACTGCCCATGCGGCGTTGCTCCGCGTCGCTGTGACCTACCACCCCCGGCGGCGTGCGCCTTGCCAAGCGCACAAAAGGCGTCAAATCCGCGTTCGTATGCGACAGCAACAGGCCGTGGTTGCACGCAATCGACATTACTGGATATATTTACACCATGCAGGCACTGACAGAAAAACAGCGGCGGGTGTTCGAGTTCATTCGCGACACCATCGCAGAACGCCATACGCCGCCCACGCGCGCAGAGATCGCCGACGCGCTCGGCTTCGCGTCAGCGAACGCGGCACAGGCGCATCTGCGCACGCTGGCCAGCAAAGGCGTGATTGCACTGGATGCGCGGCGCAGCCGCAGCATCCGTATCCTTTCCGAGGACAACGATACCGTCGCCGACGAAGCTCTGACCTTGGCGGTGATCGGGCGTGTGGCCGCGGGCGCACCGATACTCGCCGTCGAGCACGTCGAGCGCCACTGCCGTGTTGATCCTGCCCTGTTCTCTTCCCGCCCCGATTATATGCTGAGAGTGAGCGGCGACAGCATGATCGATGCCGGTATCCACGACGGCGACCTGCTCGCCGTAAAAAATGCACACGAGGTACGGCCTGGGGCGATCGGCGTGTTTCGATGGGATGACGAGGTCACGGTCAAACGTTTTGCCCGCGAGGGGCATATTGCACGGCTGCAGGCCGCGAACGTCGAATACGCCGATATCGTGGTCGATACGCGACGCGAAGCGCTCAGTCTGGAGGGGCTCGCGGTCGGCGTCATACGCCGGCTCTGAAGCCAGTCGTTGCAGGCAGCCCGACAGGTCGCCCGGCGCTGGCTGCCCGCGTGTCAGCGACCGGGTCAAGCCGTGACGATGAGCGCACCCGTGGTCCGCACCGACCACACAAGATGGTCAGTGCGGCTTCGCATGCTACTGCTGCGCAGCAGCGGCCTGACTATCCGGGCCAGGCACGATCACGGCTTCGATACGACGGTTCGCGCGGCGCCCTTGTGTCGTGTCGTTGGACGCTATCGGGCGGGTATCCCCAAAGCCACGTGCGCCAATACGCCGAGCTTCCACACCGTTGTCGACGAGCGTCTGGGCCACAGCCCGTGCACGCGCAGCCGAAAGTGCCAGATTGAATGCCTGGATCTTCTGCTCTGGCGTGGGCGCCTGCTCTTCAAGACCGGGGTTGGCCTCGACGAAACGATCGATCGAGGACTGCGCAGGGCCAACGTTGTCGGTATGCCCGAAAATCGCCACGCCGTAGTCCATATTGCGTTTCATCAGGTCCGCCAACTGTCGTACTACAGTCCGGGACGGCGCAGTGAGACGCGCGGTGCCGGTCTCGAAGGCAACGTCGCCGAGCCGGTCAGGCACGACACGCTGACCGATGAGATTATCGCCACCGGCGATCGGTGCGCCCCTCGAGCCTTGCGGCGCCCGCTCTGTGGCCACACCGCGACGCGCCTCGAGTTGCTCATTGAGCGTCAACAGCTGCTGGAGATTGATTTCGCGAATGGCGGTAAAGCGCGCGATTTCGGCCAGACGCTGGGCACGGTGGGCGTCCCCCGCAACAGCCGCAAGCCGGGCCGGCGGCCGCTTGCGATCGTCGGCCAGCTCTGCCCATCCGGACTCGGCGCGCGCCAACGCGGTTTTAGCCTGGGCCAACGCGTCGACGTCGAACGATTCGACTTGAGCCTGGCTCGTAGCTTGCGCGACCGCATCGCGGGCATCAGCGAGCGGCTGAAACTGGTCACCATCAGGGGTGCGCTTGATCTGGCTGGTCCAGGCGGCGTCCTGTGCATTGACACCGGTCAGCGCCGGGCTGGGCGGGATCGAATTGCCGCCGAACACCGAACAACCGGCCACCAGCGGCAGTACGCCTAGGCTTAAAATCAGGAAACGATTCAAGGCGATACTCCCGTGGTGCTGCGCGGCTGTGGCGACGGGCTCGACGCGGGATTTGCCCCGGTCTGGCCCTGCAGGTCTTCGAGCTTGGTCTGCACGGCGCGGGCCTGTGTCTCGACCAGCGCAGAGCGTGCATCGAGCTGTGCCGCCGCGACCAGTTGATCGACCCGGGACTGTTCGCTATCGGTCAATGGGCGGCGCGCCCGCGCTGCGGTAAAGAGAATATCGCGCGCTGTGGCGATGCGGCGCCGGGAGGCGTCTACCGAGCGCGGCGCAAAGGTATCTGCCTGGGCCGCGCGGGCCTCGGCCAGCGCCCGCTCGGCGGGCTGCAGCGCGCTGTCGTCCGGCAGGCTCGGCGGCATGACACTGCCTCCGGCACAGCCAGCCAGCGCAGCACTTGCCGCGATCAGCAGCGCAGCCACGCTGCGCGAGTGCCGTAAACGAGAACACGACTTCAAATTGAGACGACTGGCCGGCATGCGGCATCTCCATTGCATTGATCGACAAACCGGCCGCGGTCATCGCGGCCCACCGGCCTTACGCCCGGCTCGCCGGATTCTAACAGCGCCGACCGCCGGTATAGAAAACCCGGCCGTGTCAGGGCTGGCCCGCGCCGCTACGAAGCCCGCCGCAGAGCACGCGGCCTCATTGCGGCGCGGTCGCCGCGCCTGCAAGCGCGCGTGCCGTGTCCAGCGCACTGGGCCGGCCCACGTCCACCCAGCGGCCGTGATGATGGACGCCCGTCGCCTGATTGCGGGCCAGCGTATCGCGCATGACCGTGACCAGCGGAAAACGCTTGTGGCCGATGCGCGCAAACAGGCTCGGCGCGTACACACCGATTCCGGCATAAGTCAGGCGCGGCGCCGTATCGACCAGACGCGCCGAAAGGCCGTCGTCCACCAGCCCGAAATCGCCGTCCGGATGGTGCGGCGGATTGTCGACCAGTACGGCATGCATGACACAGTCGCCATCGACGCTATGCAATCCGGCGTAATCGAAGTCGGTGAACACATCAGCGCTGATCAGTGCGAACGGCCGCTCGCCGAGCAGCGCCAACGCTTGGCGGATACCGCCCCCGGTATCGAGCTCGCCCGGCGTCTCCCGGCTGTAGGCGATGCACAGCCCCCAGTCACGACCGTCGCCGAGCGTATCCACGATCTGCTCGCCCAGATAAGCGACGTTGATCACCACCTCCTCGAAGCCGGCCCGCGCCAGCGCCGACAGATGATGGCCAATCAGCGGCTGACCACCAATATCGATGAGCGGCTTGGGCGTGTGATCGGTGAGCGGGCGCAGCCGTTCGCCGCGGCCGGCGGCCAGGATCATGGCTTTCATCGTTGTCTGCATTGGTTCTGGGGTTGGGGGGCGCGCTCTACCAGCGGAATCAGCGGCGCAAGCGCGTCGAAGCGCGCTAGCACCGGGCGCAGATAATCGACGAATCGCGGTGTATCCGTCAGGTAGCGCGGCTTGCCATCGCGATATCCGATCCGCGCAAAGATGCCTAATACCTTGAGATGTCGCTGTGCGCCCATCAATGCCAGATCGCGCTGGAATGCGTCGAAGTCGCAGCCCACCGGAATATTGCGTGCACAAGCCGCGTCCCAGTAGTGGCGCACCCAGCCGTCAATACGCGCCTGCGGCCAGCTGATGAAAGCATCGCGAAACAGGCTGGCGACATCATAAGTGACCGGCCCGAAGCGGGCATCCTGGAAATCGAGCACACCGGGCAGCGGATCGCTGATCATCAGATTGCGCGGCATGTAGTCACGGTGTACGAACACCTCAGGCTGGGCACAAACGTTATCGAGAATGAACGCGAAGGCGGTATCGATATCGGCATGTTCGCCAGCACTCGGCACATGACCCAGATGCCGGCCCAGATACCAGTCGCGAAACAGCTCGAGCTCGGCGGCCAGCGTCGCGCGATCGTAATCCGGCAGCACGCCCGGCCGGCTCGCGCTCTGCCAATCCAGCAGGGCGCCGATGGCCGCTCCAAACAGCGCATCCGCGTTATCGTCGTCGAGCACGTCCAGAAACGTCCGGGCCCCGAGATCGGTGAGCAGCAGAAAGCCACGCGGCTCGTCATGGGCCAGCACGCGCGGCACGTGCAGCCCGGCGCTGTTGAGCAACGCCGCAATCGAGACGAAGGCAGCATTGTTTTCGCGCTCGGGCGGGGCGTCCATGGCAATCCAGGACTGGGCCGTGCCGTGTTGGGAGCCCATGATCCGGAAGTAGCGGCGAAACGACGCATCGGCCGATGCGACCTGCCAGGCGAGGCCTGCCGCCTCGCCAAGGCACGGCTGTTGCTCGGCCCATGCTCGCAGTTCACGGCAGCGCATATCGTCAGGCATGGTCATTCGAACCAGTCCGGATTGCTGGTCGCCGCAATGATCGACCGCGGGCGCATTGCGGCCGCGTGCAGGCGTGCGCATAATCGGTCCCGATAGGGGGTTCGCTTGCGAACACAATTACTTATTGCGACGCCGCGATGACCGCATCGTATCGCGGGCGCTCGTACCAACGAGTTCGATATCCCGCCGTGATTCGTAACGTTATTGATCATACCGATCGTTCTCCGGACTGCGGCCAGCGCCGGATCGCCCGGCCACTGTTCGTCGGCGCCTGTGTCGTGATCACCGGCGTTCTGGTCGCAGAGCCTAGCATCGCAGCGGAGATGGGTTGTGCGGTTGTGCCGCCACCGATGACGCTACCCGATGCCAGCGCCGAGTCCACGCTGATCGCTGATCAGGCCAGCCTGCAGAACGAAGTGGCCGAGGCCACCGGCAATGTCCGTCTCGAACGCAACGGTCAGGCGCTGGAAGCGCCGTTTGTGCGCTATGACCGCAACACCGGCCAGGCCACGGCTCGCGATGGTCTGCGCTACTACCGGCCCGGCATTTACGTGACCGCCGATAGCGGCGATGTGCAGATCGACGACGAAACCGGCCGCTTCGACACCGCCACCTATTCGATCACCAGTAACGGCGGCCGCGGCAAGGCCTCGAGCGTGACATCGCTGGGCGGCGGCAACTACGAACTCACCGACGCCGATTACACCACTTGTGCCGGCGAGACCAAGGCCTGGCTGCTGTCGGCCGATCGTATCGAGCTTGACCGCGAGAAAGGCCGCGGCGAGGCGTTCAACTCGGTAATGCGTTTCTACGGCGTGCCCGTGTTCTATTCGCCGTATCTGAATTTCCCGATCGACGACCGACGTCATACCGGCGTGTTGCCGCCCACTATCGGCACGACCAGCGACTCCGGATTTCAGCTCGCGGTGCCCTACTACATCAATATCGCGCCCAATTACGATGCCACCATCGTGCCACGCCTGCTGGCCGATCGCGGCCTCCAGCTGGGCGGCCAGTTGCGCTATCTGTACCAGCACCATGCCGGTGAGTTCGACGGCGAATATCTGCCCAGCGACAGCAAGTACGACGCCGATCGCACACTGTTCCATTACGAGCATATCGGCCGCTTCAATCCGTATGTCGGCATCGAGGCGAACTACACCAAGGTCAGCGACGACCAGTATTTCGACGATCTCAGCTCGGATCTGTCGCGCACTTCCAGTTCCCAGCTGGAACAGGCGGTACGTCTGACCATGGCCGACACCGGCGTTCGCTTCACCCTCCTCGCCCAGGATTTCCAGACGCTCGAGAACACCGACGACGACGACAACTTCAATCGCGCCTTCGACAACGACCCGTATCGACGCATGCCACAGGCGCGGCTCGAGATGCTCTCGCCAACCTCGCCCGTGCGCGCCGGCCTGAACGCCGAGTTCTCCAACTTCAAGCGTGACGACGATATCAACGCTTATCGGATCGATGCCCAGCCGCGCCTGCTCTGGGGGGTGGACCGCGGCGGCTGGTATGCCGACAGCGAAGCCAACTACCGCATCACCCAGTATCAGCTGCGCGGCTTCGACAGTTCGTCGCGGGTGGATGCAGCCGACTACGACGACGACGTCATTACCCGCAGTATCCCGCAGTTCCGCGCCGAGACCGGCCTGCGCTTCGCCCGCGATTTCAACGACGGCTGGATTCAGACGCTCGAGCCGCGTATGCAGTATCTGTTCACCGGCTACGAAAACCAGGACGACATACCGGTGTTCGACTCGGGTATCGCCGATCTGCACTTCGATCGGCTGTTTGCCGACAACCGTTTCGTGGGCGACGACCGCATCGGCGATGCCAACCAGCTGACCCTGGGCGTGACGTCGCGCTTCATCTCGCCCGACGACGGCCGCACGGTGGCCAAGTTCGATCTCGGGCGCGTCACCGGCTTCCGCGATCTGCGCGTCAACGTGCCCAACAGCGGTGAGGCCGGCTACGGCGAACGCGGCTCGGATTATGTCGCCGGCGTCGAACTGCGACCCACGCGTAATATCCGTACCCAGACCACCATCCAGTACGATCCGGACGATTCGCGCATCAACCGCGCCACCGCGAGCGCAAGCTATACCACCGACGGCGGCTACCAGCTGGATCTCGGCTATCGCCGCTACCGCGATTTCCGGCCGCTGCGCCAGGCCAATAACAACAACAACGAGATCATCATCCTGCCCGGGCAGTTCGAGAGCCTCGAGCAGACCGCCGTCGGCGTGCGTGCCCCGATTACCGGCAATCTCGATGTGCTGGGCCGTTGGAACTACTCGCTCGAACGCAACCGTGATGTGGAAACACTGGCCGGCTTCGAATATCGCCCGTCCTGCTGCTGGGCCGGGCGCGTGGCCTGGAGACGTTATGTCGCAGACGACGACGGCAGCTATGATACGGCCGTGATGTTCCAGTTCGTCCTCAACGGCCTGGGTCAGTTCGGCGACACCGTGCGATCGTTCGTAGACAACGACGTCTACAGCGATGAGGGCGACACAGGCCGCCGCTCGAACAATTCGTTTGATACCATCCGATTCCCATGAAACACATACTTCTATCCGGACTCGCCCTGACAGTGCTGCCGCTGACCCTGCTGGCCGGCACAGCCTATGCTCAAGGTGGCTCGCTCAGCGATTTCTCGTTGTTGTCGCCCTCCTCTCTACAGAGCGCGATCGGCAAGACGGGCGCACAGACGCTCGACCAGATCGTTGCCATCGCCGGCGACGAGCCCGTGCTCGAGAGCGAACTCGACAATGCAGTGGCCCAGATCCGCGCCCGCGCCGGCGGCCGGATCAGCCAGATCCCGCCCAACGTGCTCCGGTCACAGGTGCTCGACCAACTGATCATGACCAAGCTCCAACTGGCGCGCGCCAAGGAGCGCAATATCCAGGTCAGCGATCAGGAAATCGACGAAGGCATCGGGCGGATCGCCGAACAGAACAACATGAGCGCGGCGCAGTTCAACCAGGCCGTCAACGCCGATCCGTCGATGAGCATCGCGCAGCTGCGTGAGCAGGTCAGCCAGGAGCTGATGGTCTCTCGTCTGCGCCGTGAAGAAGTCATGTCCAAGGTCGTGGTCACCGACGAGGACGTCGACCGTTACCTGCAGAATCAGGAACTACGCGGCGATGCGCCGGACCTGGCCGACAGCGGACAGCGTGTAATGGTCGACGAGATCGATGCGCGCCATATCCTGCTCAAGCCGAATGAGATCCGCGACGACGAGCGCACACTCGAACTCGCCCAGCAGCTCGAACAGCGGCTGGCCGCAGGCGATGACTTCGCCGCGCTCGCCCGTGAGTACTCCGACGACAGCGCCACCGCCAATCAGGGTGGCGAACTCGGCTGGGTGCAGCCCGCGCGGCTGGACCCGAACAGTGCACGCCAGCTCGCACAGCTGAACAACGGCGATGTCAGCCAGATTTTCCGAACACGCGAAGGCTTCGAGCTGATCAAGGTCGAGGACCGCCGCCAGCGCGATCAGACGCGCGAAGCGATCCGCAACAAGGCACGTGTCGCGCTCGGCGAACAGCAGTCGACCGAGGAAGGCGAGTTGTGGCTGCGCAAGCTGCGCGACGAAGCCTATGTCGATATCCGCATGCCCGGCTATCAGCCGACCGCAGGCGGCTGAGTCATCGAGCCCCGGCCGATGAACCCGGGGTTCGGCCACGCCAGGCGCGCTCGGATGCCCGGCCACGGCGAGGCCGTCGACGGCGGCGATCAATCAACCGGCGTCGCCCTTGCCGGATCGCTCCCGACAACACGCATCTTATGACTGAGCACGCTGTCTACACGCCGCGACTGGTTTTCACCCCGGGCGAGCCCGCTGGTATCGGCCCGGATCTGGCGGTGCGCATCGCACAGACCTCGCAGCGCTGTGAGCTGGTCGCAATCGGCGATCCAGGCGTTCTCGAGGCGCGCGCAGCAGCGCTGGGCCTGCCGCTGGTGCTCGTGCCCGTGGACTACGACCAGGCGCCACAGCTGCAACCCGCAGGCCAGCTGATGATCGAGCCGATCGCCTGTGCGGCGAAGGTCGAACCGGGCGAGGTGGACCCGGCAAATGCAGCGTACGTGTTGGCCACGCTCGATCGGGCCGTTGATCGCTGCCGTGCCGGTCAGGCGGCTGCCATGGTGACCGGGCCCGTACACAAGGCCGTCATCAATGCCGCCGGCATCCCCTTTTCGGGACATACCGGCTACTTGGCCAAGCGCTGCAACAGCGACACGCCTGTCATGATGCTTGCCACCGACGACGGCGGCCTGCGTGTCGCACTGGTCACCGTGCATATGCCCCTGTCGGCGGCACCGGCCGCGCTGACCAGCGAACTGCTGGCCCATACGCTGCAGGTGACGGCGCGGGAACTGACCCGGCGTTTTGGTATTGCCCGCCCCCGTATCCTGGTCGCCGGGCTGAATCCGCACGCCGGTGAGGACGGCTATCTGGGCCGCGAGGAGATCGAGATCATCACGCCCACCCTCGACGCGCTCAGAGCCGAGGGCCTGGACCTGGTTGGCCCGCTGCCGGCCGATACGCTGTTCACCGCCCATCGTCTTCGGGGCGCCGATGCGGTGGTCGCCATGTATCACGATCAGGGTCTGCCGGTGATCAAGCATCTGGGCTTCGGGCGTACCGTGAATATCACGCTGGGTCTGCCGATCGTGCGCACATCCGTCGATCACGGCACCGCGCTCGATCTTGCCGGCAGCGCCGACGTGAACACCGGCAGCCTGCAGGCCGCCATCAATACCGCGATACGAATGGCCAATGGCTCGTAAACGATTTGGCCAGCATTTCCTGCACGAGCAGGACGTCATTCAGCGCATCGTCTCGCGGCTCGCACCGAACGCCGATGATCGGCTGGTCGAGATCGGGCCCGGCCAGGGTGCACTGACCACACCGCTTCTCGAGCGCGTGAACCGTCTCAGCGTGATCGAGATCGATCGCGATCTGATCGCCGCACTCCATCGTCGCGCGTTGAATGAACCGGGCCTCGACGTGATTGCCGGAGATGCACTGCGCATCGATTACACGGCGTTGTCGCAGCGGCTGGGCGGCCCCATGCGGGTGGTCGGTAACCTGCCCTACAACATCTCATCGCCCCTGCTGTTCACGCTGCTGGCCAGCGCGCCCTCGATTGTCGACATGCACTTCATGCTGCAGAAGGAGGTTGTCGATCGGATGGTCGCCGACCCGGGCAGCCGCGATTACGGACGCCTGAGTATTAATGTGGCGGCCCGCGCCCACGCCGAGCATCTGTTCGACGTTGGCCCCGGCGCGTTCTCGCCGCCCCCGAAAGTGATGTCGGCGGTCGTGCGGCTCACGCCCCGTGCGCCTGATTTCGTGATCGACGACGGCGCGCTGTTCGATCGCATGGTCACCGCGGCCTTTACCCAGCGGCGCAAGACCCTGCGCAACGCGCTGCGTAATTATCTGGACGCCGACACAATCGCGAGTTGCGATATCGACCCGATGCTGCGACCCGAGCGCCTCTCTGCAGCCGAATTTGCCCGCCTGGCCAACGCTGTCGCGGCTACCCGGTAGCCCCGGCACCGTTCATCGCGCCGCAGATTGCTAATGTCTGCGACTCAGTGAATCGGCGCTGTCGCCTGGCGCATCAGCAGGCGTGCGAACGCACGCGGCGGATGGGCCTGTTCCGGGCGATCACTGAACCACAGGGCGCCGGGCCGCTCGAGCAAGTCGGCGTAGCGCTCCGGCGTCTCGAGGGGGCCAAACAGGATCGGACAGGTCACCGAGTCGACCCGGGCGCGCCAGGCGCTCGCATGGCCGTCGATCAGCGACTCGGCAACGCCCAGCAGATCGCAGTCGCGCGGCGGCTCGACGGTCGGGCCGGCCAGCGGCAGGATACGGCGCACCGGGAGTGCGGCATAGGCCCGTGCGGTTTCGCTGTCGAGCGACAGGATCAGGTCGTCGGAATCCCGGTCCGTGCGCCGCAGCGCATCACGCCACACCGCCTCGGCGTCGGCAAAGCCCAGCATGGCGCTGGGAATAGGCAGCACGATCGGCACGGTGGCCAGTTCCAGCGTGCGCCAGTTGGCATGCAGCAGCGACAGACGGCGTGCGATCCACTGGGTAAACGCGCGCAGCGCACCGTCGCGCTCGGCCAGGCGAATGAGTGTTTCGGGCGCGACCAGTTCCGCTGCACCTGTGCGCCATGCCATCGCTGCATAGGCGCCGGCGAGCAACCGATCGCTGCCCTGACCGCGCCAGATCGGGTAAAACCGCAGATCCAGCGTGCTGTCGCCCAGCGCTGGCCTGGCGTCGATACGGGGGGCCTCGAACACGGGTGCCGCAGGGGTGTCGAAAGAGCGATCGAGCGCGGTCGACATCGGCTCGGGCGCTGGCCGTGCCGGCATGATCGCCGAGGGCGGCAATGACCCCAGACCCATATCGGCTGTTGACGCGGGCCTCGGCGGGGCTGCTCCGGCTGCTGCCAGACCAGGCGCGGCTCGAGCGCCCGACGCGCTGGCCGGCGGCAAACGCTCGCCGCCGCCGATGGGCGCAAACTCTTTGTCGGATGCGCCGCGTCGGCGGCCCCGACGCGCCCGCACCGGCTTTGTAAGCCGATCAGCCATCGCGGGCTCGACCGTCGATTTCGGCGAACGCGCTCCGGACATCGGTGCAGCCGCCAGCGGTACGCGTGCATCGCGCCGGGCCGTCAAGCGCAGCAGCGCTCCCAGCAGTCCGATCACGCCGGCCAGCAGCGCGCTGGCCCAGATAAACAGCGGAAAACCGGCCTGGTAGGCGATGCTCTTCCAGGCCACACCGAAGTGCGCCGAACCTACCCGCTGGCCCTCGCGTGTGAGCACACGATTGGTCTGGGCGGAGGTCGTTCGATAGATCCAACTCCGCCACGCACGCCCATCTCCGAACGGTATCCAGCCCAGACCGGTCGGGCCCAGCGTGCCGCGTGATACCAGCGTGACGCCAGCGAGGTTGCGCAGCGTAACAAACGATATATTCAGACGCGGATCGGCGACCTGCGCCTCGACCGCGCGCACCAGCCTGCCGGGAATACGGTCCTGCTCGATGAACTCGATCGCGCCCTGGGTTATGGCCTGTTCAGCCGCCGCGAGCTTGTCGATACGCGCCTTGAGCAGCATGTCGCTGACCTGCAATCCGGCGCAGCCAATCAATAGTGCGCACACCACGGCCAGCAGGCCGGCAAGCAGACGGTCCAGGCGAATGCCAGGCTGCGCGTTGCTCACGATCGCCGCACCCGGATAATGTGATGATCGACCTGCGCCGAGAAGCCACATGGCATCCGAAACGCGTGACCAGATAAGCGAGGCCTCGGAGGCGAACGCCTCTCGGCGAAACAGCGCGTCATCGCAGGCTCCGGCATATGATGCCCGCACTGCCGGCGCCTCGGCGGCTCCAGGCTAAGGCCAGCGCGTGTTTCATACGCCAACGCGCCGACGGTGCGGCCCCGTAGTCGAATGCACGGCCGCGCCAACCGGCCTGGCCACAGAACAACCGCGGCTGCTGCGTCTCGCGCCTCGTCCGACATCGCCTTGGACCGTAACCTGGCGCCGCGTGCAAGGGCAAAAGATAATAGCCGCCAACAGGGCCTCATATTGCTCGAACTGTTCCGGAATCGGATAAGTGAAACTCTCCAGGTTGGGCTCGGACGTCCGAGCTGCCAGCGCCGTGCCGCGTGAGTGCGCACAAATGGGGCCCGCACGATTCGGCGTACCAGCACAGGCGGTCATCCTGTCTACCGACGGTACGGGACACGAGGGCCTGTCGCGGTCTCGTACGAGACCGCACGCGTCTGCGGTTTGCAATCGGCCACCTTGCTCGCAAGCCGTCTGCCGCGACCCCAGGCGTCAGCTGCCTGCGGCGTGACACGCCCGGATCGGCCTTTCGACCCCCTCTGCACTCGGCTCCCCGCCATGATCGGCTTGACCTTGCCCATATTTCCCTACGCCAACATTAGCAGAATGCAGCTATTACGGTTCCGATCGCCGTTCCGATCCAACGGCCGGACCGGGATAAGCTCGCCCCCCGCGCCTCAAGTGCTTACTCCGCGTGCCAGAGCACGCCGAGAGAACTGTCGATTCAGCCGTTGGCCGGGGCTCGCTCCATGGCACAACGCGAGTTGACCGCGTTTGCACAAGACCATCAGAAGATTAATCACAAGGCGCTCACCGCACATCAGCGCCCGTGTCGCGTGCATGCCGTGGAGCACGGGATTCGGCGCGGCGCGAACAGCGACGCAGGCCGCATGATCACCGATTCGCTGTGGATCGCGGGCGGAGATTGCCGATCCAATCGAGGCCCTTGGCGCTGATCGTTGGGCGCTGTTCCTTCAGGGTAAGAACACCATCAGCGAAGCGCACCCCCGTGATATACGCCCTCTCACGGCGCACTATCCGAGAACAGCTGCAGGCATACGCCCCCAAGCTACTATCCCGAGCGCCCAGCGACAGGTCGTCGCGACGCTGCCCGGCTGCGTGACGATGCCAGCCACGTCGCGCCGGCTGCGCATCTCAAGGCCAGACACGACGGACGCCCGACCATTGCACCGCTTGATCACGCGCTGATGTGGCAGTCAGAGTATTTCGTCAACCAGCGCATTGCGCCTTAATGAACAATCAAGAGTTGCTTGTCTTTGCCCCAATAGCACAAGGGGAGTCGTTCCACTGGGCTTTGCGTGAACACACCGCATCGTGCGCTCCCTTACACTGGGCGCCTGTCTTCCCCAACCGAGCCCGCCCTTGTGTCATTTCGCTATCGGCGATGTGCACGGTGCCGACCTGCAACTGGCCCGTCTTCTTGAGCTGATCAACACGTACTCTCCCCATGCTTCGTTCTGGTTCGTTGGCGATCTGGTCAATCGTGGGCCCGACTCACTCGAAGTGCTCAGGCGTGTCCGTGACCTGGGCGATCGCGCAGTGGTCGTACTCGGCAATCACGACCTCAGCCTGCTCGCGCTCGCCCAGCGCAAAGACGCCCTCGAAAAGGCCAACAAGTCGCTCAGAAATATCCTGCTGGCACCGGACGGAGACGAGTTGCTCGCGTGGCTGCGGCATCGGCCATTGATACACCGCGACCAACCATTGGCCTGGACCATGGTTCACGCCGGCATCCCACCAGAATGGTCGCTCGAGACAGCGGAAGCTCGGGCGCACGAGTTGGAGGCAGCGCTGCGGGGGCCAGACCATCACGCGTTCCTGGGAAATCTGTTCGGCAATACGCCCGACCGATGGCGCGATTCACTGACCGGAATCCAGCGCCTGCGCTATATTGCCAACGCGTTGACCCGCCAGCGCTTCGTGCGACCCGACGGTGGCCTGGATATGGACTACAAGAAAACAATCGCCGAGGCGCCGGCCGAGCTCACGCCGTGGTTTGCCACGCGCCCGCGCGCCAGCATCGACGACCGGATCGTGTTCGGACACTGGTCCGCGCTGGAGCAGGTTGCCTGGCCCGAGCACAACGTATGGGGAATCGATACGGGGGCAGCGTGGGGCGGCAAACTCAGCGCGCTGCGCCTCGACACCGGTAAACCCTCGCTGATTCAGGTCGATGCGGTCTGAGCCATGCACTGAGCAAGTCCGCTCAGGCGCGTACCCTGCGACGTCGACCGACCCATGAGTGATCGGACCTGCGGACCACGCGTTCACACGACAGGCGCCAAACCGATCGCCTGCTGACGCAGCGTTTCATAAAACACAGCGCGAGTTACTCTTTCGACATCTCGATCCATACCGTCCACGGCGTTGCCCGGGGCGTTCGCGTAACTGAACGCCAGGCGCGCAGCTCGAGCCCAGCCCCCCTGCGACTACAAGCACAGCGGGTATGGATCGCAGGGAAAGCATTTCGAGACGTCGTCCACCGGCCGGGCCATCCTGAATCTACCCGGGCCGCAGGGCTCGGTAGCCAGCATCGCAACGGCCGGCCGACACCACACCCCAAGCGATGGCTTCGCCGGCGCCTATAAAAAAACCCGGGTTCCAGAAAGTGGAAACCGGGTTCTCTTTACTCACTAAGGTTGGTGTAGTGCTCTACGAGCCAGCCACCAGCGCTAATGAGTCACAGGGAGATTACGCCGTCTGTTCTGACGAGGCCGCTTCGCTCTCTGCAGTCATTGGACGGTCGACCAGCTCGACAAACGCCATTGGCGCATTGTCGCCGGGACGATGGCCACACTTGAGAATACGCAGATAACCGCCCGGCCGCTGCGCATAGCGCAGGCCGAGGTCGCTGAACAACTTGCCAACGGCTTCCTTGTCGCGAAGCCGCGCGAAAGCCAGACGACGATTTGCCACACTGTCGGTCTTGGCAAGCGTGATCAACGGCTCTGCTACCCGACGCAGTTCCTTGGCCTTGGGCAGAGTCGTACGAATCAGCTCGTGCTTGAACAACGAAGAAGACATGTTCTTCATCATGGCCTGGCGATGCGAGGACTCGCGTCCCAGGTTGGTACCGATCTTGCGATGACGCATTACTTAATTTCCTTGGTCTGCGACTCGAAAAAACGAAAGGGCCAGAACGCCCTACGCTTTCTCAAGTTCTGCCGGCGGCCAGTTCTCGACGGCCATGCCCAGTTTCAGTCCGTGCTCGGCGAGCACCTCGCTGATTTCGGTCAGCGACTTCTTGCCGAGGTTGGGCGTGCGCATCAGCTCGGTCTCGGTCCGCTGCACCAGGTCGCCAACATAATGAATGTCTTCGGCCTTGAGGCAATTCGTGGACCGCACAGTAAGCTCAAGATCCTCGATCGGCTTGAGCAGAGCGGGGTTGACCTTGCCGGTGTCGCCCTTACGACTGGATTCTTCCTGTGCTTCGAGATCGACAAACACCGAGAGCTGATCATAGAGCGTGGCAGCCGCCGTACGCACTGCATCTTCCGGCTCGACGCTACCGTTCGTCTCGATGTCGAGAACCAGTTTATCCAAGTCGGTGCGCTGTTCGACACGCGCACGCTCCACGGCATAGCTCACCCGACGGATCGGACTGAACGAGGCATCGAGACGCAGCGCACCGATCTCGGTCGCGCCGGTGTCGTCTTCACCTGGCTCGGCCTTGCTCTGGGCAGGCTGGTAGCCACGACCACGGCGCACTTTCATGCTCATCCGCAGCTCGCCGCTGGTCAGGTGCGCGATCACAAGATCGGGGTTCACGATCTCAACGTCATGATCCGTCGTAATGTCGCCCGCCGTGACCGGACCTTCGCCCTTCTTGTGCAGATGCAGCTCGGCCTCTTCACGAGAGTGCATGCGCACCGCGACGTTCTTGAGATTGAGCAGCACGTCGATGACATCTTCCTGCATGCCCTCGACGGTCGTGTACTCGTGCAGGACGCCATCGATCTTGACTTCCGTGATCGCGGCACCCGGGATCGACGACAGGAGAATACGACGGATCGCGTTGCCGAGCGTGTGGCCGTAGCCGCGTTCCAACGGCTCAAGCGCGATCTTCGCGCGGCGCTCGTTGGAGCGTTCCACCTCGACCAGGCGCGGTTTCAGCAATTCACTGGACTGCATAATGCAAATACCTCTTGCTGTCTGAGACAGCGCCAATTACTTCGAGTAAAGCTCGACGACCAGGTTCTCGTTAATGTCCGGCAGCACCTGATCACGATCGGGGACAGACTTGAAAGTACCCTTGAGGCCTTTCTCGTCGACTTCGACCCAATCGCTGAGGCCAAGCTGCGACGCCACCTGGAGTGATTCCAGAATGCGCGGCTGATGCTTCGCCTTGTTGCGGATCGCCACCACGTCGCCGGCCTTGACCTGATAGGACGGAATATTCACCGGGTAGTCGTTAACGGCAACCGCCTTGTGATTAACCAGCTGACGAGCCTCGGCACGCGTGGACGCGAAGCCCATGCGATAGACCACGTTGTCGAGCCGCGATTCGAGCTGCTGCAGCAGCAACACGCCGGTCGCGCCCTTGTGCGAAGCGGCCTTCTTGTAATAATTGCGAAACTGCCGCTCGAGTACGCCGTACATGTGACGAAGCTTCTGCTTCTCGCGCAGCTGCAGCGCATAATCCGACAAGCGCTGACGTCGCTGAGTGCCCTGGGCGCCCGGCGGGGTGTCGATCTTGCATTTGCCTTCCAGCGAGCGACCGCGTCCTTTGAGCAACAGGTCAGTGCCTGCGCGACGCGAGAGCTTGCATTTCGGTCCAGTATATTTCGCCATTTTCCTTACCTATTCGCTTGGCAACGCCAGCGTTGTTAGACGCGACGCTTCTTGGGCGGGCGACAACCGTTATGCGGAATCGGGGTCACGTCGATGATGCTGGTGACCTTGAAGCCCGAACCGTTGAGCGAACGCACTGCCGCCTCACGACCCGGACCCGGACCCTTGACCCGAACCTCGATGTTCTTGACACCCCATTGCGCTGCGCCTTCGCCCGCGCGCTCTGCCGCGACCTGTGCGGCAAATGGCGTGCTCTTGCGCGAGCCCTTGAAGCCACAGCTGCCGGATGTGCACCACGCAAGCACGTTGCCCTGCCGGTCCGAGATCGTGATGATCGTGTTGTTGAACGTCGCGTACACGAAAGCGATGCCGTCCGTGACATTGCGGCGCGCGCGCGCTTTGCGCGTGCGTGTGGCCGAAGAAGTGCCTGTCGCCATAAAGCGTTACCTATTGACTCTCGAGCGAGAAGAAGATTAGCGGCGGATGGGCCGACGCGGCCCTTTGCGCGTGCGCGAATTGGTCTTGGTACGCTGACCGCGCACCGGCAGACCGCGACGATGGCGCAGGCCGCGATAACAGCCCAGATCCATCAGCCGCTTGATGTTCATCGACACCTCGCGTCGCAGATCGCCTTCGATGGTGTAATGGCCGACGGCCGCACGCAGCGCCTCGACCTCACCCTCGGTCAGATCCTTGATCTTGGTATCGTTAGCGACCTCCGCCGTTGCGCAGATTTCACGCGCTCGCGTGAAGCCCACGCCGTATAGCGACGTCAACGCCACGACCGCATGCTTGTTGATCGGGAGATTGACTCCAGCGATTCGTGCCATTCGATTGATCTCCGAGCTATCGGGCGGGCCTGGCGTCGCGGCTGAGTGCCGCTAGATATGCTAGGCCGGAAAAGCCGCCCAATATAGCCTTTCTGTTCAGTGTTTACAAGACGTGCCGAAAAATATGTCGATCAGCCCTGACGCTGCTTATGGCGCGGGTCTGTCGCGCAGATGACCATTACCGCTCCGTTGCGACGAATGACCTTGCAGTTGCGGCAGATTTTCTTAACCGAAGCTCTAACTTTCATGTCCTACCTCTGACATCCACTTGGCCATACAAGACAGCCAGTTTGGCGTGATACCCGTTATTTTCGACGCTGCGTACTAGCGCAGCATCCCGGCGCGTCCCTGCGATTTGAGGTTGCTCTTCTTCATCAACCCCTCGTACTGATGCGACATCAGGTGTGCCTGTAGCTGTGCCATGAAATCCATGACCACAACCACAATGATCAGCAACGATGTCCCGCCGAAATAGAACGGGACGTTGTATTGAAGGATCAACAGCTCTGGCAACAGACAAACCGCGGTGACATAGATGGCGCCAGCGACCGTCAGTCGGGTCAGCACCGTATCGATGTAGTTGGCCGTCTGAATACCGGGACGAACACCCGGGATGAACGCACCCGACTTCTTGAGATTGTCTGCTGTCTCCCGCGAGTCGAACACGAGAGCCGTATAGAAGAAGCAGAAGAACACGATCATCACGGAATAGAACAGCACGTACAGCGGCTGCCCCGGCGCGATCGCGTTCGAGACCCAGTTTGCTACCGATCCACCTTCCCCCAGGAACCGGACAATAGTTGCCGGAAACAGGATGATGCTGGACGCAAAGATTGGCGGGATTACCCCGGCCATATTCAGCTTGAGCGGCAAGTGCTGCGTCTGAGCGGCGTACATCCGACGCCCGCGCTGGCGCTGCGCATGATGAACCGGGATACGACGCTGGCCGCGTTCGACGAACACCACGAATGCAAGCACGGCCAACGCGCCGACGAACAAGGCTATAACGAAGAAAACGCTCAATTCGCCGGTACGCACCAGATCCAACGTACCGCCAATGGCGGACGGCAGCCCGGCGACAATCGCCGCGAAGATGATCATGGAGATGCCGTTGCCAACGCCGCGCTCGGTAATCTGTTCGCCCAACCACATCAGGAACATCGCCCCGGTGGTAAGACATACGGCGGTGGTGAATATGAAACTCAGCTCACTGGTGCCGGACTGGGCGATGCCCTGGTTCCATAGCGCGATACCCGTACCTATGGACTGGAAACCCGCCAGGAAGACCGTTCCGTAGCGTGTGTACTGGGTGATCTTGCGCCGACCGGCTTCGCCTTCTTTCTTGAGGTCCTTGAGGGCCGGAATCGTAGCCGTCATCAACTGCATGATGATCGACGCCGAGATGTACGGCATAACGCCCAGCGCAAACAGCGACAGCCGCTTGAGCGCGCCGCCGGTGAACATTACGCCCACATCGAGAATCGTACCCGATTGTTGTTCAAACAGCCGTGCAAGCTGGGCCGGGTCGATGCCCGGTACCGGAATGAACGTACCGATCCGAAAAACGATCAGCGCGCCCACCAGAAACAACAGGCGCTGACGGATCTCCGTTAGGCTTCCGGCGTTTGGCATCATGCCACCGCCGGCCGCTGGGCTGTTGGGACGCTTTGCCATGACTACTCGGCGACGCTGCCGCCGGCGGCCTGAATCGCTTTCGCGGCGCCGGCGCTTGCCGCCACACCCTTGAGCGTGACCGCCGTCGAAATCTCGCCGCTCGCGATGATCTTGGCGCGACGTGCATCACGTGGCACCAGATGTGCAGCCTTCAGCGCCGCCAGATCGACTTCGCCGTCCAGCTTTGCCAGGCTGTCGAGCCGGACCTCGGCACAGACATCGCCAGGGCTGCGGAAACCGCGCTTGGGCACACGGCGCTGCAACGGCATCTGCCCGCCTTCAAAGCCGACCTTGTGGTAGCCGCCCGAACGGGCCTTCTGGCCCTTGTGGCCGCGACCGGCAGTCTTGCCGAGACCCGAACCCGGGCCACGGCCGACGCGCTTGCGCTCGGTGCGCGCGCCTTCGCCTGGATGAAGATCGTTGAGTTTCATTTCAGGATTCCTCGATCGAAAGCATGTCGGCGACCTTGTTGATCATGCCGCGGTTCTCGGGCGTGTCGATTACAGTCACCGTATGATGCATACGACGCAGCCCCAGCCCGCGCACACAGGCACGATGTCGAGCGACGCGCCCAGTCGGGCTCTTGATGAGCGTTACCTTGATTTCTTTGCTGGCCATGACGCGCCCCTTAAGCCGTGATTTCTTCGACGGACTTGCCACGCTTGGCGGCCATGAACTCCGGATCATGCATGTTGCGCAGACCATTGATGGTCGCGCGAACCAGGTTGATCGGGTTACGTGAGCCGTAGCTCTTGGCCAGAACGTTGCTGACGCCCGCGACCTCGAACACAGCACGCATGCCGCCGCCTGCAATAACGCCGGTACCTTCGGACGCCGGTCGGATAATGACCTTGGTCGCACCGTGCCAGCCAACGATTGCATGCTGAACCGTGGAGCCTTCCTTGAGCTGTACGCGAATCATGCTCTTGCGCGCAGCTTCCATGGCCTTGGATATGGCGAGCGGCACTTCCCGTGCCTTGCCATAGCCAAAACCGACGCGGCCTTCGCCATCGCCGACCACGGTCAGCGCGGTAAAGCCAAACTGACGACCACCCTTGACCACCTTGGCCACGCGGTTGACCGTGATCAGCTTCTCGAGCAGATCGCCTTCAGTACGTTGTTCGTTTCTTGATGCCATTGCGATAAATCCAGTTAGAACTGCAGGCCGCTTTCGCGTGCTGCTTCAGCCAGCGCCTTGACGCGGCCGTGATAAGCGAAACCACCGCGATCGAAAGCGACCTTGACGACACCCGCCTCCTTGGCGCGCTCGGCGATGGCCTTACCCACAGCGCGGGCTGCGTCACAGTTGCCGGTCTTGCCGACGTCGGCACGCAGCGTCTTCTCGACGGTTGAGGCGCATACGAGCGTACGCGAGCCATCCGGCGCTGAGATCTGCGCATAAATATGCTGCGGCGTGCGGTGAACCGAGAGACGGTGAGCACCCAGCGTCCGCATATGCATACGGGAGCGGCGGGCACGGCGCAGTCGCGAAATCGTCTTCTTGTGCATGGCGTATTAGTTCAATCTGGTGTGACTGCCTGTCCCGGAGAACGGCGGCCGGTGAAAACTCGACGCGCTTACTTCTTCTTGGCGTCCTTGCGGACCACGCGTTCATCCGAATACCGAATGCCCTTGCCCTTATAAGGCTCCGGGGGACGGTAATTGCGGATTTCCGCGGCGGCCTGACCTACTACCTGTTTGTCAGGCCCGGTCAGCAACACCTCGGTGTTGCTCGGCGTAGCAACCGTGACACCCTGCGGCATCTTATAAGCCACCGGGTGCGAAAGGCCCAGCGACAGGTTCAACGTGTCGCCCGAAGCCTGGGCACGATAGCCGACACCGACCAGCTCGAGCTTGCGCTCGAAACCTTCGTGGACGCCCTTGACCATATTGGCAACAACGGCACGCACGGTGCCCGCCATCGCCATGTTGGGCTTACGGCCCGTCGGCTTGGCGCGCGCCTCGCCGTCGGCAACTTCCAAATCAACGCCTTCCGGCAAGCGAAACGTCAGTTCGCCGTTCTTGCCCTTGACGTGCACGTCGCGTGCCGAAACGTTGCATTCAACGCCGCTCGGCAGCGCCACGGGCGCTTTGGCTACTCTGGACATAATCGAATTTCCTGTGCTTGCTCGACGTGTCTTACGACACGAAGCAGAGAACTTCACCGCCGTGGCCCGCGTCACGCGCGGCACGGTCGGTCATCACGCCCTGCGACGTCGACACGATCGAGATACCGAGACCACCCACCACGCGCGGAACATCGCTTTTGCCACGATAGATCCGCAGGCCGGGCTTCGATACCCGCTCGATGTGCTCGATGACACCGTAGCCCTGGTAGTACTTGAGACGAACGCGCAGCTGCGCCTTGCCGTCTTTCTCGGTGGCTTCATAGCCAGAAATATAGCCTTCGTCCTCAAGCACCTTGGCGATTGCCGTCTTGAGCTTGGACGCCGGCATTTCGACGCTTTCCTTATCTGCCGACTGCCCGTTACGAATACGGGTCAACATGTCGGCAATGGGGTCAGTCATACTCATGCGTACCGATACCTTTTGCTGTGGCTTACCAGGAGGACATTACGAGGCCGGGCACTTCACCGCGCATTGCGGCTTCCCGCAACTTGTTGCGCGACAACCCGAACTTGCGATAAACGCCCCGCGGACGACCCGTGGCCAGACAACGACGCGTGACACGGGTCGGACTGGAATCACGGGGCAGAGCCTGAAGCTCCTGAGATGCAGCGAAACGCTCTTGCGGAGTCGCCTCGTGATCGTTGATGCGTGCCTTGATCGCTTCGCGCTTGGCAGCGTACTTCGCCACTATCTTCATGCGCTTGCGGTCGCGGGCAATCATGCTCTTCTTTGCCATAGTTTAGACCTATTTCCGGAACGGGAAGTTGAAACCGTCCAACAGCGCCCGCCCCTCTTCATTGTTCGTTGCAGTCGTGGAGATCACGATATCCATACCGCGCAACACATCGACACGGTCATAGTCGATTTCCGGGAACACGATCTGCTCCTTTACACCGAGGCTGTAGTTTCCCCGGCCGTCGAACGATCGCGGGTTCAGGCCACGAAAATCTCGGATGCGCGGCAGCGAAACATTCACCAGACGATCGAGAAACTCGTACATCTGGGTGCGACGCAGCGTCACCTTGCAGCCGATGGGCCAGTCCTCGCGGATCTTGAACCCGGCAATCGACTTGCGTGCTCGTGTCATCACCGGCTTCTGGCCCGCGATCTTGGCCATGTCGCCCATAGCGGACTCCATCACCTTGCGATCGGACACGGCCTCGCCCACACCCATATTGAGCGTGATCTTGACGATGCGTGGCGCCGCCATACGGCTGGTGTAACCGAACTTCTCGATCAGCTGCGGCACGATCTCGTTGGCGTAGATCGCCTTGAGACGCGGTGCCGGAATCTGTTGTGCGTTTTCCATGACTCTCTGCCTACGCGTCGACGACTTCGCCGGACGACTTGAAGATACGCACCTTGCGGCGGTCATCCCCTTCGCCCAGGAACTTGAAACCAACCCGTTCACCCTTCTTGGTGTCGGGGTTATACAGCATCACGTTGGACACGTGAAGGGGCATCTCTTTTTCTTCGATGCCGCCCTGGATACCCGCGTTGGGATCCGGCTTCACATGCTTCTTGGCAACGTTGATGCCTTCAACGATGAGCTTGTCGCCCATGAGCCGGGTAACCGTGCCGCGCCGGCCACGATCCTTGCCTGACCTGACGACGATGTCGTCACCGGTGCGAATACGTTTGGAGCTCATAAAACCTCCGGCGCGAGCGAGATGATACGCATGAACTTGGCACGCAGCTCGCGCGTGACTGGCCCGAAGATACGCGTACCAATCGGCTCGTTGTTCTGGTTGAGCAGCACGGCGGCGTTTGTGTCGAAACGAATCAACGAGCCGTCTGCACGACGAACGCCGTGACGAGTGCGCACGACGACCGCATTCATGACTTCGCCTTTCTTGACACGACCACGCGGGATCGCATCCTTGACGCTGACCTTGATGATGTCACCGACACCGGCATAACGACGATGCGAGCCGCCCAGCACCTTGATGCACTGGACGCGGCGGGCACCGCTGTTATCGGCGGCGTTGAGTACCGATTCTGTCTGGATCATGTCTTGTCTTTATCCTGCGGTATCGAATTCGCCGGCCTTCTCGACCACGCGATGCAGAGACCAGGCCTTGCGGCGCGACACCGGGCGGCCTTCGGCGATTTCGACGAAATCACCGACCTGACAGCTATTGTCCGGGTCATGCGCCTTAAGGCGTGTGCTGCGACGAATGTACTTGCCGTACAGCGCATGCTGGGTACGACGCTCGATCAACACAACGATGGTCTTGTCCATCGCGTTGCTTACGACCTTACCCGTCAGCACGCGCTGATTGGTGGCCTGTGTCTCGGCGTTCTCGTTTGCTTGGCTCGTTTCGCTCATGGCTCAACTAATCCTGTTTGGCCGCTTGCCCAAGCACGGTCTTGATCCGCGCGATATCGCGACGAATATTTCCGAACTGATGGGTCTGCGACAACTGACCGGTCGCCTGCTGCATGCGCAGGTTGAATTGCTCACGACGCAGGGCCAGCAGCTCCTTGTTCAAGTCTTCCGGCGATTTCTCGCGCAGTTCCTTCGCTTTCATTGCCTGCCTCTAGAGAATCTTGCGTTCGACAAAAGCGGTCTTGACCGGCAACTTCGACGCCGCCAGACGGAACGCTTCCTGGGCGATTTCGCGGGACACGCCTTCCATCTCGTAGAGCATCGAACCCGGCTGCACCTTGGCAACCCAATACTCCACGTTGCCCTTACCCTTACCCATACGAACCTCAATAGGCTTCTTGGTTACGGGCTTGTCGGGGAACACGCGGATCCACGTCTTGCCGCCACGCTTGATGTGACGGGTCATTGCTCGACGGGCGGCTTCGATCTGGCGCGCAGTCAAACGACCACGCTCGACGGCCTTCAGGCCGAATTCACCGAAGCTCACCTCATTACCGCGCTGAGCAAGGCCGCGGTTTCGCCCCTTGAACTGCTTGCGGAATTTAGTACGTTTGGGTTGCAACATGGTTGGTTACCCCGCGGCCGCGCCGGACTCGGCGGGCTTCTCGTCAATCTTGGGTTCGGTATCGAAAATCTCGCCCTTGAAGATCCACACCTTGACGCCGATCACGCCATACGTGGTCTTGGCTTCCGCCAGGCCGTAATCGATGTCGGCGCGCAGTGTATGCAACGGTACACGACCATCGCGATACCACTCGGAGCGCGCAATCTCGGCACCGTTCAAACGGCCCGCGACGTTAACCCGGATACCGCCAGCGCCGAGGCGCATCGCATTACCGACGGCGCGCTTCATCGCGCGTCGGAACATGATACGGCGCTCAAGCTGCTGCGCGATATTCTGGGCCACGAGCAGGGCATCCATCTCCGGGCGCCGAATCTCCTCGACGGACAAATGGACCGGCACACCCATCCGCGCAGACACTTCGCTGCGCAGCTTATCGATGTCCTCGCCCTTCTTGCCGATCACGATACCCGGACGTGCCGTATGAATCGTGATGCGCGCCGAGCGCGCCGGGCGATCGATCTGGATGCGGCTCACCGAGGCGTGCGCAAGCTTGTTGCGGATGAAATCACGAATCTCCAGATCCATGTTCAACGCATTGCGGTAGCCGGCACTCTCGGCATACCAACGCGAGCTCCACTCGGTGGTGATGCCGAGGCGGAAGCCGATCGGATGTACTTTATGACCCATATCTAATTCCGTTTATCCTGGCCGCTTACTTATCGGCAACACGAATCATCAAATGGCTCGTGCGCTTGAAAATACGATCGGCACGTCCACGAGCTCGCGGCTTCATACGCTTCATCGTCGGGCCCTCGTCGATCATGATGACCGACACCTTGAGCTCGTCGATATCCGCGCCTTCGTTGTGCTCGGCGTTGGCAACAGCCGACTCGAGAAGCTTGCGCACGATATGCGCAGCCTTCTTGGTCGAAAACTGCAACGTTTCGAGCGCTCGCTCGACCGGCATGCCGCGCACTTCGTCAGCGACAAGGCGTGCCTTCTGTGGCGAGATGCGTGCAAAACGCAATTTGGCGAAAGATTCCATAATTATCGTAACCTCGCCTTAACCCTTGCGGTCGCCAAGATGACCTTTAAAGGTCCGCGTGGGCGAAAATTCGCCCAGCTTGTGGCCGACCATGTTTTCCGACACAAACACCGGCACGTGCTGGCGCCCGTTATGGACAGAGATCGTCAAACCGATCATGTCCGGTGTCACCATCGAGCGGCGCGACCAGGTCTTGATCGGACGCTTCGTGCTGCTGCCCGAAGCCTTCTCGACCTTCTTGGCCAGATGAAGGTCCACAAACGGACCTTTTTTAATTGAACGTGGCATAGCTGTTCCTGTGCCTGATATGAACGCGGATTACCGCTTCTTACGTTTGGAGCTGCGACGGATGATCATGCTATCCGTGCGCTTGTTCGTACGCGTCTTGTAACCCTTCGTTTTCCAACCCCAAGGGCTGGTCGGATGACGACCACCGCTGGTGCGGCCTTCGCCACCACCGTGCGGATGGTCGACCGGGTTCATCGCCACGCCGCGAACTGTCGGTCGACGACCACGCCAGCGTGTTGCACCGGCTTTGCCGAGCTGCCGCAGGCTATGTTCGTAGTTGCCCACCTCGCCCACGGTCGCACGACAATTGACGTGCACCCGACGGGTTTCACCCGACTTCAAACGCAGTACCGCGTACTCTCCGGTGCGCGCCGCAACCTGAACCGCTGCGCCCGCACTACGTGCGAGCTGCGCGCCCTTGCCTGGCCGCATCTCCACACAGTGCACGGTACTGCCGACCGGCACGCTGGCCAGCGGCATCGCGTTACCTGGCCGAATCGGGGACTGCGGGCCGGACATGATCGCCGCACCTACGTCTACGCCGCGCGGCGCGATGATATAACGGCGCTCGCCGTCGGCGTACAACAGCAGTGCGATATTGGCGCTGCGATTCGGATCGTACTCCAGATGCTCGACTTTGGCCGGAATCCCGTCCTTGTCGCGCTTGAAGTCGATCATCCGATAGTGCTGACGATGACCGCCGCCACGATGACGAACCGTGATCCGACCGTTGTTGTTGCGTCCGCCGCTCTTGCTCTTCTTGGAGATAAGCGAAGCTTCGGGCTTTCCGCGATGCAGGTCAGCGTTCTTTACGCTGACTACAAAGCGGCGACCGGCTGATGTCGGTTTGGCTTTCTTGAGTGCCATAATCTAGTACCTGTCCTTAGCGCTCGCTGGCGCGCTTACTGCGTGGCGCCGTCGAGGAAATTGATCTCCTCGCCGTCGGCCAACGTGACGTAGGCTTTCTTCCAGCCGCTGCGTGTTCCAGGGCGACCGCGAAACCGCTTCTGCTTCGGCTTGACGTTAGTGGTCGTGACGCCCTCTACCTTTACACCGAACAACGAAGCCACGGCTGCCGCGATTTCCGGCTTGCTCGCATTCTTGGCGACCTCGAACACAACCTGGTTGTGCACATCACCAACAACGCTCGCCTTCTCGGAGACATGCGGCGCCTGCAGGATCTGAAAAATACGTTCCTGATTCATGCCAGACGCTCCTCTAGGCTGCGCAGCGCTTCCTCGGTGATCATCACATTGTTTGCTCCGACCAGAATGACCGGGTCAAGCGAACCGACAGCGACCACATCCAGGCCAACAATGTTATTCGCCGAATAACCGATCTTGTCGTCAACATCGGCAACGATCAGCAGACCGCGCGGCGCGCAATCCTGGTCAGCCAGCGCTTTCAGCAAGCCCTTGGTGCTGCGGGCCTCAACTGCGAGCTCGCCGATAACACACAGGCGGTCCTGGCGAACCAGCTCGGACACGATCGAACGCATTCCCGCCCGATACATCTTCCGGTTCACCTTTTGCGAATGATCACGCGGGACCGCCGCAAAAGTGACGCCGCCGCCAGCCCAGATCGGGCTGCGGATGGTACCGGCGCGAGCACGACCCGTGCCCTTCTGCCGCCACGGCTTCTTGCCACCACCGCGCACTGCGGCGCGATTTTTCTGGGCTTTGGTGCCCGAACGACCGCCCGCGAGGTACGCGGTAACGATCTGATGCACCAGCGTTTCGTTGAACGGGCGTGCAAACACATCGTCCGATACGGAGAGCGATTTGCCGCCTGCTGCTAGATTGAGTTCCATGACTTATGCCTGTCTGACTGTCGCGCTAGCCGGCCTTGCGGCCAACCTTCTTGACGGCGGGAGCGATGATCACGTCACCACCCTTGGCGCCCGGAATACCACCCTGAATCAGGATGAGATTACGCTCGACATCCACACGCACGACTCGCAGGTTCTGCACCGTCTTGCGTACGTTGCCCAGCTGACCGGCCATCTTCTTGCCCTTGAACACATGGCCCGGCGACTGGTTCTGACCAATCGAACCCGGCGCGCGATGCGCTTTCGAGTTGCCGTGGGACATGCGCTGCGAGCTGAAGTTGTGACGCTTGATCACGCCGCCATAACCCTTGCCGATCGAACGGCCTACAACATCGACGATCTCGCCTTCCGAGAACAGAGTCACGGTCAACTCACCGCCCACTTCGATCTCAACCTGCTCAGGCTCCGCGGCTTCCTCGCCTTCGGCGGGCTGCTGGGCCTTGCCGGCGATCGTCGGCCATTCGCCTTCGATGCGGAATTCCCACATACCACGACCCGCATCCACTCCGGCTTTCTTGAAGTGGCCGGCATGGCCAGCAGTTACGCGGCTCGCTCGACGCTCGCCTGTCGTGACCTGCACGGCACGGTAGCCGTCGGTGTCGACGTCTTTCTTCTGTATCACACGGTTCGGCTCGACTTCCACGACCGTCACCGGTACGGAGACGCCGTTCTCGTCGAACACGCGTGACATGCCGCGCTTGCGGCCAACCAATCCAATAGCCATGTTTGAAATACCTTCTCGCTTATCGCCACTCGCTAGAGGGGGCGACAGTTCAAGTTTGGTTATGTCCAGTGAACGAAGCCCGCTTTGCAGCGGGCTTCGTTCTCCAGGGGCGCGGACTATAACAGACCGCGCCCGCGTTGTCTCGTCTTACTGCAATTTAATTTGAACGTCGACGCCCGCAGCAAGATCCAGCTTCATGAGCGCGTCCACAGTTTTCTCTGTCGGCTCCACGATATCCATCATCCGCTTGTGCGTGCGGATCTCGTACTGGTCGCGCGCGTCCTTATTGACGTGCGGCGACACGAGAATCGTGTAGCGCTCCCTGCGTGTAGGCAGCGGAATGGGACCGTGGACCTGCGCGCCGGTGCGCTTTGCGGTCTCTACGATCTCACGGGCGGACTTGTCGATCAGACGGTGATCAAAAGCCTTCAGACGGATACGAATATTCTGACTAGCTGCCATGGTGTTCTACTCGCCTCAGGCGGTGATCTTGGTAACGACGCCGGCACCCACGGTGCGGCCGCCCTCTCGAATGGCGAAGCGCAGGCCTTCTTCCATCGCGATCGGGTGAATCAGCTCTACGTTCATCGTGACGTTGTCGCCCGGCATCACCATCTCGGTGTCCGCCGGAAGCTCACATGCGCCCGTCACGTCCGTGGTTCGGAAATAGAACTGCGGGCGGTAGCCCTTGAAGAACGGCGTGTGACGACCGCCCTCTTCTTTTTTCAGCACATACACTTCGCACTCGAAACCCGTGTGCGGGGTGATGCTGCCCGGCTTGGCCAGTACCTGGCCGCGCTGGATGTCTTCGCGCTTGGTGCCACGCAGCAGCACGCCGACGTTGTCGCCCGCCATGCCCTGGTCCAGCAGCTTGCGGAACATCTCCACGCCGGTGACCGTGGTCTTGGCAGTGGTGGTGATGCCGACGATCTCGATGTCGTCGCCCACGTTGACGATGCCGCGCTCGACACGACCGGTGGCGACGGTGCCGCGACCGGAGATGGAGAACACGTCTTCGACCGGCATCAGGAAGGCGCCGTCTACGGCGCGCTCCGGCTCGGGAATGAAGTCGTCCATGGCGCGAACGAGCTTGGCAATCGCTTCGATGCCAAATTCGCCTTCGTCGCCTTCCAGCGCCTTGAGCGCGGAGCCGATGATGACGGGGGTGTCGTCGCCGGGGAAATCGTAGGCGTCAAGCAGCTCGCGTACTTCCATTTCAACGAGCTCGAGCAGCTCGGCGTCGTCGACCATGTCGGCCTTGTTCAGGAACACGACGATATGCGGCACGCCCACCTGACGCGAGAGCAGGATGTGCTCACGGGTCTGGGGCATGGGGCCGTCGGCCGCAGACACGACCAGGATCGCGCCGTCCATCTGGGCGGCACCGGTGATCATGTTCTTGACGTAGTCGGCGTGACCGGGGCAGTCGACGTGCGCGTAGTGGCGGGCTTCACTTTCGTATTCGACATGCGAGGTCGAAATCGTGATGCCACGCGCTTTTTCTTCCGGCGCCTTGTCGATCATGTCGAACGCCGACAGGGTGGAACCGAACAGGCGGTTCGACACCACCGTCAGCGCCGCCGTCAATGTCGTCTTGCCATGGTCAACATGACCAATCGTGCCGACGTTGACGTGGGGCTTGTTACGCTCGAATTTTGATTTGGACACGATGCGTTCCTCTTAGGCCTGTTGATTTCTGGTAAGCGCTTCGACGATATGCGACGGCGCATGCGCATAATTTTCGAACTGCATGGTATAGGTCGCACGCCCCTGGCTCATCGAGCGCAGGTCGGTTGCGTAGCCGAACATCTCGGACAGCGGCACGGTAGCAGAGAGCTGCTTGCCGGTCGGAATGTCTTCCATGCCCTTCAAATTTCCACGACGTCGATTCAGATCACCCATGACATCGCCCATATAATCTTCGGGCGTGACGACCTCGACGTCCATCATCGGCTCGAGCAGCACGGCGGAAGCCTTGCGCGCGCCGTCCTTGAACGCCATGGACCCTGCAATCTTGAACGCAGACTCATTGGAGTCGACGTCATGATAAGAGCCGTCGTACAGTGTGACCTTGATATCCACCATCGGGTAGCCGGCGACCACACCATTCTGCATGGCCTCCTGAATACCCTTGTCGACCGCGTTGATATACTCCTTGGGAACCGCGCCGCCGGTGATGGCGTTGACGAATTCGTAGCCGTCGCCTGCATTTTCCTGCGGCGTGACGCGCAGATAGACGTGACCATACTGACCGCGACCGCCCGACTGACGAACGAACTTGCCTTCCTGCTCGACTTCCTTGCGGATTGTCTCGCGATAAGCGACTTGCGGCGCGCCGACATTGGCTTCCACGCCGAACTCACGCTTCATGCGGTCGACGATGATCTCCAGGTGCAGCTCACCCATACCGGAAATGATGGTCTGCGACGTCTCCTCGTCGGTGCGCACACGAAAGGACGGATCCTCCTGCGCCAACTTGGAGAGCGCGATGCCCATCTTTTCCTGATCGGACTTGGTCTTGGGCTCCACCGCCACCGCGATTACCGGCTCCGGGAACTCCATGCGCTCCAGGATGACCTGGGAATCAGGCGAACACAGCGTATAGCCGGTAGTGACGTTCTTCAGGCCCACGACCGCCGCAATATCGCCGGCGCGGATTTCCTTGATCTCTTCACGCGTATTGGAGTGCATTTGCAGCAGACGGCCCACGCGCTCCTTCTTGTTCTCGATCGGGTTATAGACCGCATCGCCCGAGGCCAGCACGCCGGAATAGACACGAATGAACGACAACGAGCCGACAAACGGATCAGTGGCAATCTTGAACACCAGCGCTGCGAACGGCTCTTCGTCGCTGGCATTGCGCTCGACGTGCTTGTCCGGATCGTTGGCGTCGACGCCCTTGATCGGCGGCACTTCGGTGGGCGCCGGCAGGTAGTCGATGACCGCATCGAGCATCGCCTGAACGCCCTTGTTCTTGAACGCGGTGCCGCAGATTGTCAGCGTGATCTCGTTGTTGATCGTGCGCTTGCGCAGACCGGCCTTGATCTCATCGTCGGATAGCTGACCGTTCTCGAGATACTTCTCCATGACCTGTTCGTCGGCCTCGGCGGCGGCTTCGACAAGCTGCTCGCGATACTTCACGGCATCTGCCTGCAGATGGTCCGGAATGTCGCGGGCTTCGAACGTCCGGCCACCGTCTTCCTGGTTCCAGTAGATGGCCTTCATGCGGATCAGGTCGACCACGCCCTCAAACTCGTCTTCTGCGCCGATCGGCAGCTGCAGCGTGACCGGCGTGCATGCCAGGCGCGCCTCCATCATCGCCAGACAGCGCCAGTAATCGGCACCGAGCTTGTCCATCTTGTTGACAAAGACGATACGCGGCACGTGATACTTGTTGGCCTGACGCCAGACGGTTTCGGTCTGTGGCTCGACACCCGCGTTGGCATCCAGCACACATACCGCGCCATCGAGCACTCGCAGCGAACGCTCGACTTCAATCGTGAAATCGACGTGTCCCGGGGTATCGATGATATTGATTCGATACTGATCAGGGTACTGCTGCTCCATACCTTGCCAGAAGCAGGTCGTGGCCGCGGAGGTGATCGTGATGCCGCGCTCCTGCTCCTGCGCCATCCAGTCCATCACGGCGGCGCCGTCATGCACTTCGCCCATCTTGTGCGAAATACCGGTATAGAACAGAACACGTTCGGTCGTCGTCGTCTTGCCGGCATCGATATGCGCCATGATGCCGATGTTGCGATAACGCTCGAGGGGATGATTGCGGGGCATTAGGGTCTCGTCAGCCTTAAAAAGTGGAAGTGCGCGGTTCGACCAGAGGCCAAACGCAGCAGGCTACCAGCGGAAGTGGGAAAACGCCTTGTTGGCGTCGGCCATGCGGTGCGTGTCTTCGCGCTTCTTGACGGCAGCACCACGATGCTCGGAAGCATCGATCAACTCGCCGGCAAGCCGCTGGGCCATGGAATGCTCGCCGCGCTTGCGGGACGCGTCGATCACCCAGCGCATGGCCAGGGTCGTGCGGCGCACCGCTCGCACTTCGATCGGCACCTGATAGGTGGCACCACCGACACGACGGGACTTGACCTCAACCGCCGGACGGATATTGTCCAACGCTTCCTGAAGGACTTCCAACGGCTCGTCGGTGCCCTTCTTGGTGCTGATCTGGGTCAGCGCGCCATAGACGATTGCTTCCGCCTTCGACTTCTTGCCGTCCTCCATGATCATGTTCATGAACTTGGCAAGCAGTTCGCTGTGGTAACGGGGATCAGGCAGGATTTCGCGGCGCGGGGCCGATGCACGACGGGACATAGTGTGACTTACCTATTCGTTGAGCGTTAAGACGTCGAGTCCGAGGCTGAGCCTAGGACTTCGGCTTCTTGGCGCCGTATTTGGAACGGCCTTGACGGCGTGCTTCCACGCCGGAGGCATCAAGCGCGCCACGGACCGTGTGATAGCGAACACCCGGAAGATCCTTTACACGACCGCCGCGAATGAGCACGACCGAGTGCTCTTGCAGGTTATGACCTTCGCCGCCGATATAGCTGGCGACTTCATAGCCATTCGTGAGCCGCACACGCGCGACCTTACGCAGGGCCGAGTTCGGCTTCTTGGGCGTTGTGGTGTACACACGCGTGCACACGCCGCGGCGCTGAGGGCAGCCCTGCAGCGCGGGAACGTCATTTTTCTGACGCTTGTCTTTGCGGCCCTTGCGGACCAATTGGTTGACCGTGGACACGTCGTCACCCTGCTCAATCGATGTAAAAAACAAGGCAGCCCGACAAAGGTCGAACTGCCTATAGAGGACGGCGGATACTAAGGCAGCCCGAGTGGCCTGTCAACCATTCGAGCCGCCCGCGTGTCCGCGCTGCTTACTCGTCGCCGGCCGAATCTGCGTTGTGCGTCCCGGCATCAGCGCGATCGAGGGCATCGCTCTCGTCCGCACTGATCTCAGCCGCTACTTCCACCGCCTGCTCGGCCTTTTCGCCCTTGGTGGGCGGCAGGGCTCCTGCCAAGTCCAGTGGGCTCATCCGCTCACGTCGACGCTGCTCGTGGTAAGCCAGACCGGTACCAGCCGGGATCAGGCGACCCACGATGACGTTCTCCTTGAGACCGCGCAGATTGTCGCGCGCACCGCGTACGGCCGCCTCCGTCAACACACGGGTGGTCTCTTGGAAAGACGCTGCCGAAATAAACGATTCGGTCGACAGACTGGCCTTGGTGATGCCCAGCAGCAGACGCTCGTAGGTCGCCGGGATCTCGCCCTTGGCCTCCACCCGCCGGTTCTCTGCCAACAGCGACTGGTACTCGGTCTGCTCGCCCTGCAGGAACGTCGTATCACCCGCATCGACGATCTCGACGCGCCGCAGCATCTGGCGCACGATCACTTCGATGTGCTTGTCATTGATACGCACGCCCTGCAGCCGGTAGACATCCTGGATCTCCTTGACCAGGTAGTCCGCCAGCCTGGCGATACCCTGCAGGCGCAGGATATCGTGCGGCAACGGCTCGCCGTCCGAGATGATCTCACCCTTCTCCACGTGCTCGCCTTCGAACACGTTGATCTGGCGCCATTTCGGAATGAGGATCTCGTTCTCGTAACCGTCTGCGTCGACGATCTTCAGACGCTGCTTGCCCTTGGTTGCTTCGCCGAAACGAATCGTACCGACGGCTTCCGCCAGAATCGCAGGCACTTTGGGCTTGCGAGCCTCGAACAGATCGGCAACACGCGGCAGACCACCGGTGATATCACGGGTCTTGGACGACTCCTGCGGAATACGGGCGGTAACGTCACCGACCACGACATCCTGGCCGTCCTCGACCACGACAATCGCCTTCGGTGGCAGGCTGTAGGCGGCCGGAATTTCCGTTCCCGGGAAATTCAGCTCGTTGCCGTCATTATCCAGCAGCTTGATGACCGGACGCAGATCCTTGTTCGCGGAACCACGCGACTTGGGATCGGTGATCACCAATGTAGATACGCCGGTGATCTCGTCGATTTCGCGCTGCACGGTAACGCCTTCGATGAACTCCTCGAAACGCACGCGGCCGGCCACTTCCGAAATGATCGGATGGGTATGCGGATCCCAGTCGGCCAGACGTGCACCGGGTGCGACCTGGTCGCCCTCGGCAACATGCAGACGTGCGCCGTAGGGAATCTTGTAGCGTTCCTTTTCGCGATTGTTCTCGTCCATCACGCCGATCTCGCCCGAGCGAGAAACGGCCACAAGATGGCCGCCTTCAGCGTGCTGGACCGTCTTGATGTTGTGCAGCTTCACGGTACCCGCGGTCTTGATCTCGATACCGTCAGCCGAGACTGCTCGCGAGGCCGCGCCACCGACATGGAAGGTACGCATGGTCAGCTGGGTGCCCGGCTCACCGATCGACTGTGCCGCAATGACACCGACCGACTCACCAATGGACACCTGCTCGCCGCGGGCCAGATCACGCCCGTAGCACAGCGCGCAAACACCGAACTTGGCCTCGCAGGTGATCGGGCTGCGAACACGCACCTCGTCGATCGAGTTGACTTCCAGCAGATCCACTTCCTTCTCGGACAGCAGAGTGCCTGCATCAATCAAGGTGTGGTTGCTCGCCGGATCAATCACATCGGAGGCCAGCACACGACCCAGCACCCGCTCGCGCAGGGGCTCGACCACGTCACCGCCCTCGACGATCGGGTACATCATGATGCCGCCTTCCGTACCGCAGTCCGGTTCGGTGACGACCACATCCTGGGAGACATCCACCAGGCGGCGGGTCAGATAACCCGAGTTGGCAGTCTTCAGAGCCGTATCGGCCAGGCCCTTACGCGCACCATGCGTGGAGATGAAGTACTGAAGTACGTTCAGGCCTTCACGGAAGTTGGCGGTGATCGGCGTTTCGATGATCGAGCCATCCGGCTTGGCCATCAGGCCACGCATGCCGGCCAACTGACGAATCTGCGCTGCGCTACCACGAGCGCCCGAATCGGCCATCATGAAGATCGAATTGAACGAGGTCTGGTCGACCGGCTGGCCTTCGGCGTCGGTTACCTCGTCGGTGCCGAGCTTTTCCATCATCGCATTGGCGATCTGCTCGTTGGCACGCGACCAGATATCGATGACCTTGTTGTACCGCTCGCCCTGTGTCACCAGACCCGAGGTGTACTGCTCCTCGATTTCCTTGACTTCGCCCTCGGCGCGTGTGAGCACCGTGGACTTCTCTTCGGGGATGACCATGTCGCCGATGGCAATCGAGATGCCCGCCTTGGTCGACATCCGGAAGCCCATGTACATGAGCTGATCGGCAAACACGACGGTTTCCTTCAGACCCACATTGCGATAGCTGGAGTTGATCACGTCGGCGAGCGTTTTCTTGCCGAGCTCGCGGTTGATCAGCTCGAAGGGCAGACCCTTGGGCACGATTTCCGAGAGCATGGCGCGGCCGACAGTCGTCTCCACAATATGCGTGATTGGCGTCTGGTTGCCGTCCTCGTCAAGATCGGTGTCGTTGATGCGCACTTTGACGTGCGCCTGCAAATCCACCTGCTGCGCGTCGTAGGCACGATAGACTTCTGACACGTCGGCAAAGACCATGCCTTCGCCCTGGACATTCACACGCGAGCGGGTCATCCAGTACAGACCCAGCACTACGTCCTGGGTCGGCACGATGATCGGCGCACCGGAGGCCGGCGACAGGATGTTGTTCGAGGCCATCATCAGCACACGCGCTTCGAGCTGCGCCTCGATGGACAGCGGCACGTGCACGGCCATTTGATCGCCGTCAAAGTCAGCGTTGAAGGCGGTGCAGACCAGCGGATGCAACTGGATCGCCTTGCCTTCGATGAGTACCGGCTCGAACGCCTGGATGCCCAGACGATGCAGCGTCGGCGCACGGTTGAGCATTACCGGGTGCTCGCGGATGACCTCCTCGAGCATGTCCCAGACTTCCGGCTCTTCGCGCTCGACCATCTTCTTGGCCGCCTTGATCGTGGAGGCCAGCTCCAGATGCTGCAGACGCGAATAGATGAACGGCTTGAACAGTTCCAGCGCCATCTTCTTGGGCAGACCGCACTGGTGCAGCTTGAGCGTCGGGCCGACCACGATGACCGAACGGCCGGAGTAGTCGACACGCTTGCCGAGCAGGTTCTGGCGGAAGCGACCCTGCTTGCCCTTGATCATGTCGGCCAGCGACTTGAGCGGGCGACGGTTGGAGCCGGTGATCGCTCGGCCGCGGCGACCGTTGTCGATCAGGGCGTCCACCGACTCCTGCAACATGCGCTTTTCGTTACGCACGATGATGTCGGGTGCGTTGAGCTCCAGCAGACGACGCAGACGGTTGTTGCGGTTGATCACGCGGCGATACAGATCGTTGAGATCCGATGTCGCAAACCGACCACCATCGAGCGGCACGAGCGGGCGCAGATCCGGCGGCAGCACAGGCAGCACGCGCAGGATCATCCACTCGGCGCGGTTACTGGACTGCTGGAAATACTCCAGCAGCTTGAGCCGCTTGCCGAGACGCTTGATCTTGGTCGCCGAACCGGTAGCCGCCAGCTCCTCGCGCATACGCTGCGCTTCGGAAGCCATATCCATATTGCGAAGGATATCCAGTACGGCCTCGGCGCCCATCTTGGCGTCGAATTCATCGCCGTACTGTTCGACCGTGTCCAGATACTCTTCTTCGGAGAGCAGCGAATACGGCTCGAGCGGGGTCATGCCCGGATCGGTGACCACATAGGCTTCGAAATAGAGCACGCGCTCGATCGCCCGCAACGGGATATCCAGCAGCAGACCGATACGCGAAGGCAGGCTCTTCAGGAACCAGATATGGGCGACCGGCGAGGCCAGGTCGATATGCCCCATGCGCTCACGGCGAACCTTGGTCTGGGTGACTTCGACGCCGCACTTTTCGCAGATCACGCCGCGGTGCTTCATGCGCTTGTACTTGCCGCACAGGCACTCGTAGTCCTTTACCGGACCGAAGATACGCGCACAGAACAGCCCGTCACGTTCCGGCTTGAACGTGCGGTAATTGATGGTTTCAGGCTTTTTGACTTCACCGAACGACCACGAACGGATCGTGTCAGGGGAAGCCAGGCCGATCTTGATGGCGTCGAACTCTTCGACGGCCTCAGCACTCTTGAACAGATTCAGCAGATCTTTCATGTCCTACTCCGGATCGTGAGGGGCGTGGTCACAACGCACACGGTGGCTTGGTCCGTGCAGGCGGCCGGATAATCCGGCCGCCGCCGCGAACCTCACTAATCGTCTTCTTCGAGTTCGATGTTCAGACCCAGGGAACGTATTTCCTTGGTCAGCACGTTGAACGACTCCGGCATGCCGGCATGCATTTGATGATCGCCATCGACGATGTTCTTGTACATGCGCGTACGACCGGTGACGTCGTCCGACTTGACGGTGAGCATCTCCTGCAGGGTGTAGGCCGCGCCATACGCCTGCAGTGCCCAGACCTCCATTTCGCCGAAGCGCTGACCGCCGAACTGCGCCTTGCCGCCCAGCGGCTGCTGGGTGACGAGGCTGTACGGACCGGTGGAACGCGCATGCATCTTGTCGTCAACCAGATGGTTCAACTTGAGCATGTACATATAACCAACGGTCACCGGACGGCTGAACTCTTCGCCGGTACGACCGTCGATGAGCGTTGCCTGACCCGACTCGGGCAGCCCTGCCAGTTTGAGCAGTGCACGCACCTCGTTCTCGTCCGCGCCGTCGAACACCGGCGTTGCCGTAGGCATGCCGCCCACCAGATTCTGCGCCAGTGTCAGCATTTCGTCGTCGTTGAGGCTATCAATGTCTTCCTGCGCGCCACCTTCGGTGTAATACGCCTTCTTCAGGAATTCACGAATCTCGCCGATCGCCTTGTGCTGCTCGAGCATTTCGCCGACGCGCAGACCAATACCGCGCGCCGCCCAGCCCAGATGCGTCTCCAGCACCTGCCCGATGTTCATGCGCGACGGCACGCCCAGCGGGTTGAGCACGATGTCGGCCGGGGTACCGTCTTCCAGATACGGCATGTCCTCGACCGGCACGATCTGCGAGATCACGCCCTTGTTGCCATGACGGCCGGCCATCTTGTCGCCCGGCTGTACATGGCGCTTCACCGCCAGATACACCTTCACCATCTTGAGCACGCCCGGGGCGAGTTCGTCGCCTTGGGTGATCTTTTCTTTCTTCGAGGTGAAACGACGCTCGAAGTCAGCCTTCTGATCCTTCAGACGCTGGGCGATGGCCTCCAGCTGTGACTGCGCGGTCTCGTCCGACAAGCGGATATCGAACCACTTGCCACGATCCAGATCATCCAGATACGCCGCCGTGATCTTGGCGTCGGCCTTGAGCTTGTTGGGCCCGCCGTCGGCGACCTTGCCCAGCAGCATGGAACGGAAGCGATCGAACAGATCGTCCTCGAAGATACGCTGCTGATCGGCCAGATCCGTACGGACTTCCGAGAGCTCGTCTTCCTCGATGGACAGGGCACGGGCATCCTTCTCGACGCCGTCACGCGTGAATACGCGTACGTCGATCACGGTGCCATCCATGCCCGGCGGCACCCGCTGCGAAGAATCCTTCACATCGGACGCCTTCTCGCCAAAGATGGCCCGTAGGAGCTTTTCCTCCGGTGTGAGCTGGGTTTCGCCCTTCGGCGTCACCTTGCCGACCAGAATATCGCCGGCCTTCACTTCGGCGCCGATATAGGCAATGCCCGACTCGTCCAGCTTGTTGAGCGCAGCCTCATTCACGTTCGGAATATCGGAGGTGATCTCTTCCGGCCCGAGCTTGGTCTCACGCGCAACCGAGGTCAGCTCTTCGATATGCACCGAGGTGAAGCGATCTTCCTCGACCACTCGCTCGGAGATGAGGATCGAATCCTCGAAGTTGTAGCCGTGCCAGGGCATGAAAGCCACCAGCAGGTTCTGGCCGAGGGCCAGCTCGCCCATATCGGTGGACGGACCATCGGCCAGCACGTCACCGCGCTGAATACGATCGCCCGGCTTGACCAGCGGCTTCTGGTTCAGACATGTGTTCTGGTTGGAACGCGTGTACTTCACCATGTTGTAGATATCGACACCGGCCTCATCGGCCGACGTCTCGTCATCATATACACGCACCACGACACGCGATGCGTCGACCTTGTCGACCACCCCGCCGCGACGCGCAGTTACCGCGTTGCCGGAGTCGATGGCGAGCTTGCGCTCGATACCGGTCCCGACCAGCGGCTTGTCCGCACGCAGACACGGCACGGCCTGGCGCTGCATGTTCGAGCCCATCAGCGCACGGTTGGCGTCATCGTGTTCGATGAATGGCACGAGCGAGGCCGCGACCGACAGAATCTGTTTCGGCGACACATCCATGTACTGAACGCGATCCGGTGTGGACATCGCGAACTCGTTCAGATGACGACAGGACACCAGCTCGTCGACCAGCTTGCCTTGATCATCGACGCGCGCATTGGCCTGCGCAATCACGTAGCGACCTTCCTCGATCGCCGACAGATATTCGACCTCGTCAATCGCCTGGCCGTCCACGACCTTGCGATACGGCGTCTCGAGAAAGCCGTATTCATTGGTGCGTGAATACACCGACAGCGAGTTGATCAGGCCAATATTCGGGCCTTCCGGCGTCTCGATCGGGCAGATACGACCGTAATGGGTCGGATGCACGTCACGCACTTCGAAACCGGCCCGTTCGCGGGTCAGACCACCCGGCCCCAGGGCGGACACACGACGCTTGTGCGTAACCTCGGACAACGGATTGTTCTGATCCATGAACTGCGACAGCTGCGAGGAGCCAAAGAACTCCTTGACCGCGGCCGCAACCGGCTTGGCATTGATCAGATCCTGAGGCATGAGGCCCTCGGATTCTGCGATGGACAGGCGCTCCCGCACGGCGCGCTCAACCCGTACCAGGCCGGTGCGGAAGGCGTTCTCGGCCATCTCGCCGACCGAACGCACGCGACGGTTGCCCAGGTGATCGATATCGTCGGTAGTGCCTACGCCGTTGCGGATCGAGACCAGCTCTCTGAGCACGGCAATGATGTCCTCCTTGGACAACACTGGCGCGCCCGTGGCCTCTTCGCGACCCAGACGGCGATTGAACTTCATCCGACCCACGGCCGACAGGTCGTAGCGGTCCGGATTGAAGAACAGATTCTCGAACAGGTTCTCGGCCGAATCCTTGGTCGGCGGCTCGCCGGGACGCATCATTCGGTAGATCTCGACCAGCGCCTCGAGCGGCGTGTTGGACGGATCGACCATCAGGGTGCTGGAGATGTACGGGCCATGATCAAGATCATTCACGTACAGCGTGGGCACATCTTTGATGCCCGCCATGAGCAGCGCATCGACCAGCTCTTCGGTGAGCTCGGTGTTTGCCGGCGCCATTTCCTCGCCCGTATCGGTATCGACAATGCCCTTGGACAGTATCTTGCCGACCAGATAGTTGTCGGGAACGCTCAGCTTGTCGACGCCGGCTTCCTCGAGCTTCTTGATATGACGCACGGTGATACGTCGGCCTTCCTCGACAATCACATCCGAGCCGGCCTTGATATCAAAGGTGGCCGTTTCACCACGCAGGCGCTCCGGCACGAGCTCCATTTCCACGCCCTTGTCGGACAGGTGGAACATGTTGGTCTCGTGGAAGATCTCCAGCATCTGCTCGGTGTCGTAGCCCAGCGCGCGCAGCAGAATGGTTGCGGGCAGCTTGCGGCGACGATCGATACGAACGTAGACATTGTCCTTCGGGTCGAACTCGAAATCGAGCCAGGAACCGCGGTAAGGGATGACACGCGCCGAATACAGGTACTTGCCGGAGCTGTGCGTCTTGCCGCGATCGTGATCGAAGAAGACGCCAGGGCTGCGATGCAGCTGATTGACAATGACCCGCTCGGTGCCGTTGATGATGAAGGTGCCGGTGTCCGTCATGAGCGGCATCTCGCCCATATAGACTTCCTGCTCCTTGATGTCCTTGACCGGCTTCGGGTTGGCCTTGCTGTCCTTGTCGTAGATGATCAGCCGCACGGTCACGCGCAACGGTGCCGAATAGATCATGCCGCGGACACGGCATTCCTTTTCGTCGAACACCGGTTCGCCCAGGCGGTAGCTTACATATTCGAGCGCAGCGCTACCCGAATGGCTGGCCATCGGGAACACCGACGAGAACGCGGCATGCAGACCGTTGGCCGCACGCTTTTCAGGATCGAGATCTTTCTGCAGAAACTGCCGATAGGAGTCCAGCTGGGTAGCCAGCAGGAACGGCATTTCCAGCACGGACGGCTGTTTGGCGAAATCCTTCCGGATTCGTTTTTTCTCGGTAAACGAGTAGGCCATGTCACTCAACCCTCTTGGTTGGACGGGCCGTGAGCTGGGCACTCTCACGGCGATTAGCACGGGCTTTCAGAGAACTTCTTATTCCGGCACAGCTGCAAACTGCGCCCGAATGAGAAGTCCCGCCAAAGCGGTAACGGGAAAAGGCCGGCAGCGTTCCCGCTACCAGCCATCTTCCCAGACGCGTCAAGTTATTGCGTATTGCAATGACTTATCGCGACCTGCCTTACTTGAGCTCAACCTTCGCGCCGGCTTCTTCAAGCTTGGTCTTCATTTCCTCGGCTTCAGCCTTGTCAACGCCTTCCTTCAGCGTTGCCGGGGCCGATTCGACCATTTCCTTGGCTTCTTTCAGGCCGAGACCGGTCAGCGCGCGAACCGCCTTAATAGCGGCGACCTTGTTCTCGCCGAAGCTCGCCAGCACCACATCAAACTCGGTCTGTTCTTCTTCAGCAGCAGCTTCGCCGCCACCGGCGGCAGCCATGGCGACGGGTGCCGCGGCCGACACGCCGAACTTCTCTTCCATCATCTCGACCAGCTCGACAACATCCATCACGGACATTTCGGCGATCGCTTCAAGTACTTCTTCTTTCGTTGCAGCCATCATAGACTCCTAATACGTTTGGGGCCGCTCGGCCCGATTCAATTACTTCAAGCAGCCTGCTTCTGATCGCGGACTGCAGCCACGGTGCGGGACAGTTTGGCCACCGGCTCGCGTGTGGTCCGGGTCAGCTTCTCGACCGGCGCCTTAATGACGCGCATCAGCTGAGCCAGGGCCTCGTCACGAGTCGGCAACTTGGCCAGGCGATCGAGTTGTTCGCCGGGCAGCAGCTGCCCATTGAACGAAATCGCCATGACCTTGAGGGCCTCGTTGGACTTACGAAAATCACTCATGACACGTGCGGCAGAACCGGCGTCTTCCAGGGAGAACCCCAGAATGACCGGCCCCTTGAACGCATCACTCATGCACTCGTAGTCGGTACCCTTCAAAGCCAGCTTGGCCAGATTGTTCTTGATGACCTTCAGATATGCACCACCCTGACGGGCGTTCACACGAAGGGCATCCATCTGGCCGGCGGTGAGACCACGGTATTCCGCAAGAACTGCGGAATGCGCGCGCGTCGCCACATCGCTGACTTCTGCCACCATGGCCTGCTTGGCTTGGAAACTCATGGCCATAGTCATCACTCCTAGACATCCCGACAGAACAACCTGCCGGGCGATTGATCGGACACATCGTCGATGTGTCCTTTCGACGACAATCGCCGGCACCGGCCACACCGGATTCAGCGATTCGCGTCATCTGCGTAGGCTGGCGCTTTCGCCTTTAAGGACCGACACATTCAGTCCGCCTCACGGTCTTTGACGACGCAGCCACGTTGGAGCGGACTGCGCTGCAAAGAACTCTCTTCCCAAAGGCGGCAGCATCAGCTGCCACCCCTGCTATCAGGCTGCCGAAGCGGTCGCCGCGGCGTCTACGGTCAGACCCGGACCCATCGTCGTCGACAGCGACACTTTCTTGAAATAGATCCCTTTCGCGTTAGCCGGCTTGGCCTTGCGCAAATCGGCAATCAGCGCATTCAGATTCTCGATCAGTGCCTGATTTTCGAAATTCGTCTTGCCGATGGCGCAATGAATGATGCCGGCCTTGTCGGTGCGATATTGCACCTGGCCCGCTTTCGCATTACGCACAGCAGTCTCGACATCAGCCGTCACCGTGCCCGTCTTCGGGTTTGGCATCAGGCCCTTGGGCCCAAGGATCTGGCCCAGACGGCCGACCACCGGCATTGCATCCGGCGTTGCCACAACAACGTCGAAGTTGATTTCACCGGCCTGGATCTGCTCAGCGAGATCGTTCAGGCCGACAATATCCGCACCCGCGGCGGTCGCCTTCTCGACGTTCTCACCCTGAGTGAACACCGCAACGCGTACGCTCTTGCCGGTGCCGTTGGGCATGACAGTGGAGCCACGAACATTCTGATCCGACTTGCGCGCGTTCACGCCGAGATTGACAGCGACTTCCACGGACTCATTAAAATTGACGCTACCCAGCTTCTTGAGCAGATCGAGAGCTTCGCCAATCGGATAGGCCTTGACCGGATCAATCTGATCGCGGATGGCCGCCTTGCGCTTTGACATCTTCGCCATGACTTAGCCCTCCACCTTGATGCCCATCGAACGGGCACTACCAGAAATGATACGAACCGCCGCGTCCATGTCGGCCGCGTTGAGGTCCGGCCACTTGGTTTCGGCGATCTCTTCGACCTGCGCCCGGGTGACCGTGCCCACCTTGTCGCGCAGCGGATCAGCTGCGCCGGACTTGATATTGGCGGCCTTCTTGAGAAGGATGGCCGCGGGCGGCGTCTTCTTGATGAAAGAAAAGCTGCGATCCGAGAACACCGTGATCACTACAGGCGTCGGCAGACCGGGCTCTATATCCTGCGTCTCGGCGTTGAACGCCTTGCAGAACTCCATGATGTTCACGCCGTGCTGACCCAGCGCCGGACCCACGGGCGGGCTCGGATTTGCCTTGCCAGCCGGGATCTGGAGCTTGATGTAGCCGGTAATCTTCTTGGCCATTTATGACTCCTGACAGGTCCATGCGTCGCGGGACTGACCCGGACTCCCTGTTGTTGAAAAAGCCGCTCGCCCGAGCGAACGACGACTGAATAATGTTCTCGAGGTGTCTAGCTCTTCTCGACCTGACCGAACTCGAGGTCAACCGGCGTGGAGCGACCAAAGATGGTCACCGCTACACGCAAACGGTTCTTGTCGTAGTTGACTTCCTCGACCACGCCGTTGAAATCGGCGAACGGGCCGTCGACCACGCGCACTTCCTGACCGGGCTCGAACATCGTCTTCGGCCGCGGCTTCTCTACCGACTCTTCAACGCGATTGAGGATCTGATCAGCCTCAGCGTCGGTGATAGGCGCCGGGCGATCAGCAGTGCCACCAATGAACCCGAGCACGCGTGGCACGCCCTTGACGAGATGCCAGGTGTCGTCGTTCATTTCCATATGAACGAGCACATAACCCGGAAAGAACTTGCGCTCGGTGGTACGGCGCTGGCCGTCCTTGATCTCGACGACTTCCTCGGTAGGAACCAGGATGTCGCCAAAATAATCTTCCATGCCGTGGCGTGCCGCGTGCTCCTTGAGAGAGTCGCGCACTTTCTTCTCGTATTGCGAGAAGGCGTGCACCACGTACCAATGCTTGGCCATAAGAATCTGCCTTGTGCGCGCTTAAACGCGACCGGTAAGCAAAGTGACGGCCCACGCCAGCACGATATCGAGCGCCCAGATAAAGATCGCCAGAATCAGCACCACGACAACAACCATCAGCGTGGTCTGAATGGTCTCGCGACGCGTCGGCCAGACCATGCGCCGGATTTCCGTGCGCGCCCCGACACAATAGGACCAGGCATTCTTGCCAATAGCTGTCTGAAGCGCGATAAGCACGGCGACGACAACGCCACCCAGCAGACCCAGAACTCTTACAACATCCGCGTGCGCGGTGAAGTAGTAGTACCCGACCATGCTTGCCAGCAGCACCACAATGGCGAGCCACAGCAGCGCGGTGTCGAGTATTGAACTCGTGCGTTGTTCTTGGGTTGCCATCGAGAATTCGACCACAAAGAGGAACGACAGCATGTTTTCGTGGCAGGCCAGGAGGGACTTGAACCCCCAACCTGCGGTTTTGGAGACCGCTGCTCTGCCAATTGAGCTACTGGCCTAACGAAAACTTGGTCGCCCGCGAAAAAGGACGGCGAATGTTATCACAGTTTCTTACTGTGACAACTTTGCGTAACACGGCATCGCGTCAGAACCGCGCCGTGGCCGATCTCGATCTTATCGAGTTCAACCACGGTGCGGCGCCAACCAATGAGATTAAGCCGTGATCTTGGTAACGACGCCGGCACCCACGGTGCGGCCGCCCTCTCGAATGGCGAAGCGCAGGCCTTCTTCCATCGCGATCGGGTGAATCAGCTCTACGTTCATCGTGACGTTGTCGCCCGGCATCACCATCTCGGTGTCCGCCGGAAGCTCACATGCGCCCGTCACGTCCGTGGTTCGGAAATAGAACTGCGGGCGGTAGCCCTTGAAGAACGGCGTGTGACGACCGCCCTCTTCTTTTTTCAGCACATACACTTCGCACTCGAAACCCGTGTGCGGGGTGATGCTGCCCGGCTTGGCCAGTACCTGGCCGCGCTGGATGTCTTCGCGCTTGGTGCCACGCAGCAGCACGCCGACGTTGTCGCCCGCCATGCCCTGGTCCAGCAGCTTGCGGAACATCTCCACGCCGGTGACCGTGGTCTTGGCAGTGGTGGTGATGCCGACGATCTCGATGTCGTCGCCCACGTTGACGATGCCGCGCTCGACACGACCGGTGGCGACGGTGCCGCGACCGGAGATGGAGAACACGTCTTCGACCGGCATCAGGAAGGCGCCGTCTACGGCGCGCTCCGGCTCGGGAATGAAGTCGTCCATGGCGCGAACGAGCTTGGCAATCGCTTCGATGCCAAATTCGCCTTCGTCGCCTTCCAGCGCCTTGAGCGCGGAGCCGATGATGACGGGGGTGTCGTCGCCGGGGAAATCGTAGGCGTCAAGCAGCTCGCGTACTTCCATTTCAACGAGCTCGAGCAGCTCGGCGTCGTCGACCATGTCGGCCTTGTTCAGGAACACGACGATATGCGGCACGCCCACCTGACGCGAGAGCAGGATGTGCTCACGGGTCTGGGGCATGGGGCCGTCGGCCGCAGACACGACCAGGATCGCGCCGTCCATCTGGGCGGCACCGGTGATCATGTTCTTGACGTAGTCGGCGTGACCGGGGCAGTCGACGTGCGCGTAGTGGCGGGCTTCACTTTCGTATTCGACATGCGAGGTCGAAATCGTGATGCCACGCGCTTTTTCTTCCGGCGCCTTGTCGATCATGTCGAACGCCGACAGGGTGGAACCGAACAGGCGGTTCGACACCACCGTCAGCGCCGCCGTCAATGTCGTCTTGCCATGGTCAACATGACCAATCGTGCCGACGTTGACGTGGGGCTTGTTACGCTCGAATTTTGATTTGGACATTGCTCGCCTTTCATCATTGTTGCCGTGGATCATCAGATCGCGCGATGCAAAATTCGCTGCAATCCGCCAACCGCGGCCTCGGCATATCGACCGCGACGCCGACCTTTCAGCCGACGAATCTGGAGCCCATGACCGGACTTGAACCGGTGACCTCTTCCTTACCAAGGAAGTGCTCTACCGCTGAGCTACATGGGCCAAAACTGTCTACGCGCTACCGCGCTGTAATCTGGAGCGGGCGATCGGGATCGAACCGACATCATCAGCTTGGAAGGCTGAGGTTCTACCATTGAACTACGCCCGCGCTGTCAATCTGTCGACTTTCTCCAATTCCGGCGCTGCCTGCAAATGCGGCGCTACCTGAGTGCCGAGTACAAACCTGATTCGACCAACGGTCACAGATCGTCTACTTCGAAAAACCAACCGACCAATCGAGAGCTTCCGGGAGAAGGATTACTCGCAGCTGCGCTGCTCAACCTTCGGGCTGGTCGCGTAGCGCGACCATTCTCGATCGCTTCGCGCTCTCGCCGAACCTCTAACGGTTCGAACCCTCCTTCTACCATTACCGCTATCTTTTTCCTTTACCGCCTTGAGCTTCGCTTGGCGTTCAATTCAACTGGTGGAGGGAGGAGGATTCGAACCTCCGAAGGCTGAGCCGACAGATTTACAGTCTGTTCCCTTTGACCGCTTGGGTATCCCTCCACAATCGAGCCGCGCATTGTTGTGAATCGAGGCGCAATTGTCAACTGTTGAAGACAAAGATTCATGCGCTGGATGTCCGTATGATGACTACACAACAGACCACGGCCTGAAAACGCCCTACAGAAGGCGACATGGACATCAAGCAATTGCAGTATCTGGTGGCGCTCGCCGAGGAGCGCCATTTCACGCGCGCGGCATCTCGGTGCAACGTCACGCAGCCAACGCTCTCCGGGCGCATCCGTCAACTTGAACAGGAACTGGGCGTACCGATCGTCGAGCGGGGCCGGCGCTATCACGACCTGACCCGCGAAGGCCATCGGGTGCTGCAGTGGGCCCGGGCAATCCTGCGCGACTGCGCCGCCATGACCGAGGATCTGACCGCGCTCAAGGGCGGCTTGTCCGGCCGTTTGGCGCTGGGCGTCGTTCCGTCCGCCCTGCCGATGGTCGTAAGCGTCACCCGCCGTATGCGCGAGCGCTATCCCGACGTGCAGTTCTCGGTGTACTCCCGCACGTCCGACGAAATCCTGCGCGAGATCCAGGAGTTTCAACTGGATGCCGGCATCAGCTATACCGATAACGAGCCCGTGCGACACATGCGCGTGGCAGATCTCTACGCCGAGCACTACTGTCTGTTTCTGCACCGCGACCACCGCTGGGCCACGCGAGACACTGTTACCTGGAAGGAGGCTGCAACGCAGCCGCTGTGTCTACTGACACCGAACATGCAGAATCGGCGCATCATCGATCAGGCGTTCGATACGGCGGGACGCCACCCCGTAGCGCCAGTAGAGACCGATTCGGTGATCAACGTGTGGGCGCACGTCCGATTCGCGGGACTGGCGAGCGTGCTGCCCGCCTATTTCCGGGCCTTGCTCGGGCCGGACGACTCCATCCGCGCGATCGATCTGGAGCAGACCGGGCCGTCGTACCGTATTGGCCTGATTACGCTGGAGCGCGATCCACTGTCACCGCTGGTAGCGGCACTGTTCGACATCTGCCAGGACGGCGCGCTTTTTCCGCCCGAACCGAGCCCGACGACGGGCGCACCGGCAGCTGATCACACCTGACAGGCGTGGCCTCAGGATACTGTCAGGCGGCTGCCCCGGTGTCAGCGCGGATCGCTTCCACTGCGGTGCTGACTAGCGGGTGCAGGCCACTACCGTCTGCCGCGGCGTAGTCGAGCAGCTGCGCGCGCATACGCGGCTCCCAGAACTTGCGGATATGGCCCTCCACGCCTTCCTCGGCGCGCTGCTGTGGATAGACCTGGAAGTACTCCGCAATCTGGTTGACCTGCCGAATCATCTTGTCGTTGTCCATGACGGACTCCTTGTGGCAACGATAGGACGCATACCGTGGCGCACGCCACGTAATCGCTGCACGAAACTCAGGGCTGGAAAACGCCGCGCGCCGAGTCTGATGACCCGGCGCGCCGCAGACGCCTACTATTCAGCCGGTTCCCACTCGTTGTCGCCGGAATCGATCCCGGCAGCCACGCTCTCGGGATCGCGTACGGGCTGATCGCTATCGATGCGCTGCTGCTGCTCGCGCGTATCCAGGTAGCGCTGCTGCCACTCGCTCATGGTGTTGCAGGGCCGCACCTCGACCGCCGTCACCTTGTACTCCGGACACTCGGTCGCCCAGTCGGAGAACTCGGTAGTGATGACGTTGGCAGCGGTTTCCGGGAAATGGAACGTGGTATAGACCACGCCCGGCGTCATGCGCTCGCTGACCTTGGCGCGCAGCGTCGTCTCACCCATGCGCGAGGCCAGGGCCACCAGCGTGCCGTCCTTGATGCCCCGCATCTCCGCGTCCGAGGGATGCACTTCAAGCCAGTCTTCGGCGTGCCACATGCTGTTCGCGGTGCGCCGTGTCTGTGCGCCCACGTTGTACTGCGACAGGATACGACCGGTCGTCAGCAACAGTGGGAAGCGACGGTTGGCGCGCTCCTCGGTTGGCTGGAACGGCGTGAGCATGAACTTGCCCTTGCCGCGCACGAAGTTGTCTACGTGCATGACCGGCGTGCCTTCCGGATAGTCGTCGTTGCACGGCCACTGAACGCTGCCGAGCGCGTCGATCTTGTCGAAGTTGACACCCTTGAACGTCGGCGTGGTCCGGGCGATCTCGTCCATGATCTCGGACGGATGGCTGTAGTGCATGTCATAGCCCATGCCCTGTGCCAGCAGCTGGGTGATCTCCCAGTCGGCGTAGCCCGCCGGCGCCGTCTTGATCTTGCGCACCCTATTGATACGGCGTTCGGCGTTGGTGAACGTACCGTCCTTCTCGAGGAAGGTAGAACCCGGCAGGAAGACATGGGCATAGCTTGCAGTCTCGTTCAGGAAGATATCCTGAACGATCACGCATTCCATGGCTGCCAGCCCGGCGGCGATATGCTTGATATTGGGGTCGGACTGGAGAATGTCCTCGCCCTGTACATACAGCGCCTTGAAGGTGCCGGCAGTGGCGGCATCGATCATGTTGGGGATACGCAGCCCCGGCTCATGATCGATGGGCACACCCCATTCCTTTTCGAAGATATCGCGCACGGCCTTGTCCGACACATGCCGGTAACCCGGCAGCTCGTGCGGGAACGAGCCCATGTCACAGGAGCCCTGGACGTTGTTCTGGCCGCGCAAAGGATTCACGCCGGTACCGGGCCGGCCGATATTGCCGGTGGCCATGGCGATATTGGCCATGCCCATGACCATGGTCGAGCCCTGGCTGTGCTCGGTCACGCCCAGACCGTAGTAGATCGCACCGTTACCGCCGGTCGCGTACAACCGCGCGGCTTCGCGCACGGTGCTCGCCGGCACGCCGGTGTACTGCTCGGTGTTTTCCGGGCTGTTCTCGTCACGCAGGATGAATTCACGCCAGCCGTCGTATTCGTCCAGATCACAACGCCCCTCGACAAAAGCCCGGTTTTCCAGACCCTCGCTGATGACGGTATGCGCCAGGGCGTTGACGAGCGCCACGTTGGTGCCCGGCTGGAGCTGGAGATGATGATCGGCCTGCACATGCGGCGAGCGCACCAGGTCGATCGCGCGTGGATCGGCCACGATCAGGCGTGCGCCTTGACGCAGCCGACGCTTCATCTGCGAGCCGAACACCGGATGCGCATCCGTCGGGTTCGCACCGATCACCAGCATCACATCGCACTGCTCGACCGACACGAAATCCTGTGTGCCTGCCGACGTACCAAAGGTGGAGTTCAACCCGTAGCCGGTCGGTGAGTGACAGACCCGGGCACAGGTGTCCACGTTATTGGTACGAAACACTGCACGCGCGAGCTTCTGGACCAGGAAGGTCTCTTCGTTGGTGCAGCGCGATGACGTGATTGCGCCAAGCGCACCGCGCCCGTGCTCGTCGCGGATCGAATTGAGCTTGTCGACCGAGAAACCGATCGCCTCGTCCCAGCTCACTTCCTTCCACGGGTCGGTGATCTTGTCGCGAATCATCGGTTTGGTGATGCGATCCGGGTGATTGGTATAACCCCAGGCAAAGCGGCCCTTGATACAGGAATGGCCCTGGTTGGCCTTGCCTTCCTTGGCCGGGACCATGCGCACCACTTCTTCGCCCTTGATCTCGGCGTTGAACGAGCAGCCCACCCCGCAATAGGCGCAGGTGGTTGTCACCGATTTCTCGGGCATGCCCATCTGTACGACATCCTTCTCGATGAGCGCCTCGGTCGGGCAGGCCTGTACACAGGCGCCACAGGACACACACTCGGAGTTGAGGAAATTGTCGCTGTCGGTGCCGGCACTGATCATCGACGCAAAGCCGCGACCGTCTACTGTCAGGGCAAAGGTGCCCTGTGTTTCGTTGCAGGCCCGGACACATCGTGAGCAGACAATGCAGCGGCTCGCGTCGAAGTCGAAGTAAGGATTCGAGTCGTCGATGACCGCATCCTGATGATTGCGACCCGATTTGCCGTAGCGGTTCCCGGTGACTCCCAGATCGCGGGCCAGACCGAGCAGTTCGTCGTCGCCAATGCCCTCATCCGGGGTCCTGGTCGCACCCGCGTGATCGGACATGTACAGCTCGACCACACCACGCCGGATCTGGTTGAGCTTGTCGGTCTGCGTGGAGACTTGCATCCCCTCGGCGACGTTGGTGGTACAGGAGGCGGGATAGCCCTTCCTGCCGTCGATTTCCACCAGGCACAGCCGGCAGGAACCAAACGGCTCGAGCATGTCCGACGCACACAGCTTGGGCACGTCGATACCGGATTCGATCGCCGCGCGCATGACCGACGTGCCTTCCGGTACGGTCACGCTCTGGCCGTCGATCTCGAGGGTGACTTGTGTATCTGACGCGCGCCGGGGCGTGCCGTAATTGATCGGGTTAACGGATGCCATGTCGACCTCCTGTCCTGTATTGATGCGTAGCCGTTCGGGCTACGCGGTGACGGCGGGCTCTTGCACGCCGAAATCCTGGGGGAAATGATTGAGCGCGGAAAGCACCGGAAACGGTGCCATGCCGCCGTGCGCGCACAGCGAGCCGTTGATCATGGTGTCGCAAAGCTCGCGCAACAGCTCGATGTTGTCGTCGCGATCACGCTCGTCGATGATGCGACCGATGACTTCCTGGGCACGCACCGAGCCGACACGACACGGCGTGCACTTGCCACAGGACTCGATATCGCAGAACTCCATGGCAAAACGCGCCTGCTGGGCCATGTCCACGGTATCGTCGAAGACCACCACGCCGCCGTGGCCGATCATCGCCTTGACCTCGGCCATCTCTTCATAGCCGAGCTCGGTGCCCAGCTGCTTGGCCGGCACATAGGCGCCCAGCGGTCCGCCCACCTGCACGGCGCGCACCGGACGGCCACTGGCTGAGCCGCCGCCCACGGTGTTGATCATGTGCTCGAGGGTCACCCCGAACGGCATTTCATACAGACCCGGGCGCGCCACGTTGCCGCACAGCTGAATAGTGAGCGTACCGCGTGATTTGTTGATGCCCAGATCATGGTAGTTGGGCGCGCCCTGCGCCATGACCGACGGCACGCTGGACAGCGTGATCACGTTGTTGATGACCGTCGGCTGACCCATGAAGCCCTGGATTGCCGGCAGCGGCGGCTTGAAGCGCACCAGTCCGCGCTTGCCTTCCAGCGACTCGAGCAGCGAGGTCTCCTCGCCGCAGATATAGGCGCCCGCGCCCATACGCAATTCGATATCGAACGTCTTGCCGGAACCGAATATATCGTCGCCGAGCATGCCGTTCTCACGCGCCACATCAAGCGCGCGCCTGAGTGTCTTCTCGGCGTCCGGGTATTCGGAGCGTAGATAGATATAGCCGTGTTCGGCGCCTACCGCGATGCCCGAGATAGCCATGCCCTCAAGCAGCGTGAACGGATCGCCTTCCATGATCATGCGATCCGCATAGGTGCCGGAATCGCCTTCGTCGGCGTTGCAGACCACGTATTTCGGCGTGGCCGGCGCATCGTGCACCGTCTGCCACTTGATACCGGTGGGGAAACCCGCGCCACCGCGGCCGCGCAGGCCGGATTCCTTCACGGAATCGACGATCGCCTGGCCGCTGTTGGCCAGCGCCGCGCGCAGCCCTGCCGACCCTCCGTGCGCGACAAAAGCGTCCCAGTCGGTCGGCGCAATGACACCGCAACGCGCAAAGGTCAGGCGACGCTGGCCCTGTTCGCGCAGCAGATGATCGATATTGCCGACGTAATGGTCGTACGATTCAAGATCGCCGGACCCGATCGCCGAAACCAGCGCGTCCACGTCGCCCGCTTCCACCGGGCCGAAGCCGATCCGCTCGCCGCCACGTTCGATCTCGATCAGCGGCTCCAGCCAATAGAAGCCGCGCGAACCGGTCCGTACGATCTCGGCGTCCGGTGCAGCTCGGGCCAAGGCATGGGCGGTCTCGTCGGCACCGATGGAAACGGCGGCGCTGTCCTGTGATACGTAATACTTCATGACGGAGCTCCCGTACGCTGGCCGCTGGTGAACAAGCCGGCAACACGCTCCGGATTCATCCGCCCGATCGTGCGTCCGTCGAGTTGAACCGAAGGCGCACAGGCACAGTTGCCCAGGCAATAGACCGCCTCCAGATCCACGTCCTGACTATTGCTCGACGCCGTGCTCGCTGCAGCCCAGACCTCACGGCCGCCCACCGCCTGACAGGCCTCGGCGCGACACACCTTGAGCGTGTGGGCAGCCTGGGGCTTGCGGTGGAAGTCATGATAAAAGGTCACCACCCCATACACTTCGGCACGGGACAGATTGAGTACGTCGGCAATCTGCTGAATCGCCTCATCCGGCACATAGCCATAGTGTCGCTGCACATCGTGCAGGATCGGCAGGAGCGGTCCATTGCTCGCTGCGTGGATCGCACAGATCGCAGCGATCTGTGGGTCACCCTTGCCGTTACTACTCGCCATTGCTCTCGATCCTTTCGCTCGCTGTGATGCACGATTTCGGGGCAGGGCGCGATAACGTGCCCCGTTGAATACCAATACACTACGCCGAAAAGCTGTCAAATCGGGCAAACCGATGACGTTATCGACGCGGCCTATGGTGCAGTGCAGCGGCACCAGCTAGATTAAGCCCGGGAGCACGACGGGCCGCGCTCGCGACTGGCGCGCTGGCGACGATGCCAGAAACACACGGCCGCTCCGGCCAGATGAGAACGCGTTGCAACAAGGCAGCACCCGGAGGCCGCGCGGGCCTCGACAGGTGGGAATTGGTGCCGGCACCAAGAGTCGAACTCGGGACCTACTGATTACAAATCAGTTGCTCTACCAACTGAGCTATGCCGGCTTTTCAGGACAGCCTGTGTGGTCGGCCATCTGCAACGCGGCGCTATTCTGAACGCTCGAGCCGAGCATGGCTACCCCGGGCGTCGCGTTCGGCGTGCAGGGCCAGCCCTTCCAGCACCAGATGCGGGGCCACTTGCCACGGCTGCGCCAGTCGCGGGGCGATAAGCGTTGCCTCGCCGCCGGTCAGCAGCAGCCGCTCGGGCGCAAGCTCGGCGGCCGCCGAATCCAGCAGGGCAATCGCACAGCGCAGCGTGCCGGCAGCAATAGCGCTATCAGTGTCCCGCGCGAGCCAGGCGTGTTCGTCTGGCGTATGGGTCGGACGCATCTGCGTGGTACGGCGCAGCGCCGCGCGCATGCTGTTGACGCCCGGCGCGATCAGGCCGCCGCCGTGCCCGCCGTCGGCGCTGACCCAGTCGAGTGTGAGCGCGGTGCCCACATCGGCCACGAGCACCGAGCCAGCGGCACGCGCCTGGGCTGCAATACAGGCCATCCAGCGGTCGACACCGAGCCGCTCGGGCTCGGCGTAGGCGTTGAGCAGGGCCCCCGACCGCGGGCCGCTGACCACGCGCTGGAGCGCCAGCCCGCGACGCGCGGCAAAGCCGGTCAGGGCCTCGATCGCGCTGTCGTGGGCCACGCTGGCGACATACAGCGCGCTTACCGCCTCTGCCGGCAGCTCGGTTGTCCAGTCCGGCGTGTGCTCGCGCCAGATCGCCCCGGTATCGGCCAGTACGCCGGCCCGCGCTAGCCCCCACTTGACCCGCGTATTACCGATATCGATCAGCAGATTCATGACGCGACCCGCAGGCTGACATCGCCCGAATACAGGCGGGTGAGCTGGCCATCGATCTCGACCTGCAGTGCGCCGTCAGCGCCGATGCCGCGGGCGATCCCGCGACGCTCGCCGTTGGCCTCGAGCACGCGTACGGCGCGATCGCGGGTGAGATCATAGTCGGCCCAGCGCGCGGCAAACGGCGCAAAGCCGTCGGTCTCGAAAGCGATCACCGCGCCCAGCACCGCCTCCAGCATGGCGCTCGCCAGGTGGTTGCGCTCGGGCAGCGCCGGGCAGTGATCAGCCAATCGGGTCCAGGGCTGATCGATCGCACCGGCCTGATCGGGCTGCATGGCGATATTGAGCCCGAGGCCCACGATCAGCCGTGCGCTGGCGCCAAACTCGCCGCGATGTTCGATGAGAATACCGCCAAGCTTGGCGTCACCGGCCCACAGATCGTTGGGCCACTTGAGGGCGATACCGGTCGCGCCGAGCGCCGCCAGCGCCTGGGCCACGCGCACCCCAACCGCCAGACTCAACGCGCCCATCGGCGCACGGCTGGGCTGCACGGTGCGGGCCACCGACAGATACAGATTGGCCGCAAACGGCGACGCCCATGATCGCTGCGAGCGACCACGCCCGGCCGACTGGTATTCCGCCAGGCAGGCCCGGGTGGCGCCGTCGACCCGGCGCGCCAGCTCGGCGTTGGTCGAATCGACCCGCTCGAGCACGAGCAGGTCATCCAGCGCAGCGGCGATACCCGCGCTCAACCCGGCCCGGATACGGGGGCCGTCGAGTAACTCGACCCGGGTACGCAGCCGATAACCACGGCCGGCCACGGAATAGATATCCAGCCCGACCTCGCGCAGTTCGGCCACACGCGCCGAGATCGCGGCACGGCTCACGCCCAGCGCGCGGGCCAGCACCGGGCCGCTATGCCAATCGCCGTCGGCCAGCAGGGCGGCCAATGTAGTGGGCTCGCTCATGAGCCGCGCCGCCAGAGCATCGCGCGCGCGAACCGGTTCTCGGTGCCGGCACGCATGCGACGGATGTTGTCCCGGTGGGTATAGAAAATAAGCAGCGTCATCGCACAGACAAACACCTTTGCGGCGAACGTGGCGGCCGGAGCAAACAGACAGGCCAGAGCCACGCCGAGCATGCCCACAACCGTGGCCAGACCCACATAGCCGCTGGCCACGAGAGCCGCGATCCAGACCGCCAGTCCCAGCAACAGCGCGCCGGGCACCAGACTCAGCAGCACGCCGATCAGCGTGGCCGCCCCCTTGCCGCCGCGGAAGCTGAAGAACACGGGATAGACATGGCCGACCACCGCGGCCGCACCACAGGCAAACGCGACCGCCGGGCCGACACCGAACAGGGCCGGTATGAGCAACGCGGCGATCACGCCCTTGAGCAGATCAAAGACGAGCACCGCAGCGCCATAACCGCGGCCGCCGGTGCGCAGTGCGTTGGTCGCTCCGGCGTTGCCGCTGCCCTGTGTGCGCAGATCGGCCTGGCCAAAGACACGGGCCAACATCAGGCTACCCGCCAGCGAGCCCAGCAGATAAGCCGCAGCAACGGCCAGCACCATCCATAGCGTGTTCATCCCACTCTCCCGAAATAGCCGATCGCCGGGCAGGACTCGGCGGCCGACGGTGCGCTTGCGCGCACCGTATCCATCATGTCTGTTGGCTCTCAGCCCAGATTCGTGTTCTGCGACACGTCGGTCTTCTCGCCTGGCGCACGGCGACCATAGAGACGATTGATATCACGAGCATAGCAGCGGGCCACACGGCGGCGCCGCGTCTTGTCGGTGGGCGTGACCAGTTCGTTGGCCTGGCTCCAGCGGTCCGTGGTGATCGCCACACGCCGGATCTGCGCGTGTGCCGGGTAAGCCGCGAGCAGACGGGTAAAGCGTTCGATGAAGAAATTCTCCAGTCGGCTGCTGGTCAGGCTCGCCGACAGCGCCGGGTCCAGCGAGAGCTTGCGCATCACCGGCACCAGCGCGTCCGCCGGACAGCTGATGATCGCGGCAAGCACCGGCCGGGCCTCGCCCACCACCACCGCCCGCTCGACCAGCTCATCCAGGCGCAGGGTTTCCTCGATCGGCTCGGGCGAGGCTTTCTCGCCGGTGGTCATCACGATGACTTCCTTCATGCGTCCGGTCAGGTACAGCCGTTTCTTATCCAGGCGGCTGACCTTGTCGCCGGTATGCAGCCAGCCGCCGGCGGAGATCGTGGCCCGGGTTGCCGCCTCGTCGAGCCAGTAGCCGCGCATCACGCCCGGCCCACGGACCAGCAGTTCGCTGTCCGGGCCGATCCGGGTTTCCACGCCGTCGAGCACGATACCGACGCTGTCGAGCTCGTTGTCGTCGATACGATTGACGCTGACCACCGGGCCGGCCTCGGTCAGTCCGTAGCCCTGGAGCACCGGCACGCCGAGGCCGATCAGCGTGCGCGCCACCGGGTACGGCAAGGCCGCCGCGCCCGAGATCGCGACCTGCATATCAGCGCCGAACAGACGCAGGCAGCGTCGGGCGACCAGGCGTTCGAGCAGTGGCCAGAGCAGATGCCGGGCATGCCGCCGAGTCCGGCCCTGACCGCGCTCGTATACGGATTCGCCCAGATCGATGGTGAATGCCACCAGCCGCCGCAGCCAGCGCGGACGGCGCTTGAGCCAGCGCGACAGCTCCACATAGAAACGCTCGTAGACGCGGGGCACGCCCACCAGCGTGGTGACCGGGGTGCGGGCCAGGGTGAGCCCGAGAAAACGCGGATGCCGACAGAAGGTGATGGCTGCACCCACGATCATGGCGCGGTAGGCATTCACCACACGCTCGTAGCCGTGCGGCAACGGCACATAGGACAATGCATGCTCGTTGTCGATCACCGGCAGTGCAGCTGCGCAGGCGTGGGCGTTGGACAGCAGATTGGCGTGGCTGAGCATGGCGCCGCGTGCACGCCCCGACGAGCCGGAGGTATAGATCAGGCTGGCCAGATCGCCAGCGTGCGCAGCGATCGGGGTATCAACCGGGGCGAGCGCGCTTTCACGCGTGCGGGCCAGCGCGATATCCGCGCTCTGGATACGCGACTCGCCGTCGGCGTCGTCCGCGCCGGTAAAGACCAGCGCGCGGCCGAGCTCCGCGCAATCGTCGACCGCCAGAATACGCGCCGCCCAGCGCGCCTTGACCGCTACCAGCAGCCGCGCGCCGCTATGGGCAACGAGCCTTGCGTTGGCCGCCGGCGTATCGGCACAGAACAGGCCCACCGTCACCGCGCCCAGCGACAATACGGCCTGATCGACACACAGCCACTCAGGGCTGTTGCGCAGCATGATCGCCACGCGATCACCGTGCTTGATACCGGCTGCGACCAGCACCGCTCGCCAGGCGGCTACACGATTGGCGGCCTGGCGCCAGCTCAACTCGATCCATTCGTGACGTCTTGGCGAATAGAAGCGGTAGGCGATGACGTCTGGCGTGGCCGCCACGCGCGCCGCAAACAGCCCACAGAGCGTGTCGGCACTCGCGGGGGGGATCCAGTGCTCAGGCTGTTGGCGTGTCACGCTGCAACCATCGCGCGCGGCGCTCGTGCGCGGCCGGCTCGGCCGATGTATCAATGGCCAGCTGCCACTCGGGTGCCGCGTCGGCAGCCAGCACCACGCGCCGCACTAAAAGCTCATCGCCGCGGAACAGGTGTATCGGCACATCGGCTCCGGCCGGATAACGGGTCAGGCGTGCAGCCAGCCCGGCACCGACTTCGAGCCCGTCGAAGGCGAGCAGCCGATCGCCGGGCGCAATGCCGGCCCGCTGTGCCGGCGTGTCGTCGAGCACGTGCAGCACGCGCGACGCACTCTCGCCTGTCAGCCGCAATCCAAGCCGGCCGAGCAGCACGGCCGCGTCGTCGGTGGCCGGCGCGCAGATCGCGCGAATACCGAAGTGCGCCAGCCATTCGGCCCAGGGCGCATCCGCCGTGCTATTCAGGTAACACGCACAGAAATCGTCGAGATCCAGGCCGCTGATATTCGCGGCGATCCGGGCCAGGCCGTGATCCGGCACCGGCGTGTCGTGGCGGCCGTAGTCGTCCCAGGCGGTCTTCATCACATCGTCGAGACAGATCCGCTCGTCGGTCTCCACGCGCAGCTTGAGATCCAGCGCCAGCGCAACCTGGGCGCCCTTGCCGTAGTAGCTCACCACCGCGTTCGGCGTGTTCTCGTCCGGCCGATAGAACTTCAACCAGGCATCAAACGACGACTGCGCCAGACTCTGCCGGTGGCGCCCGGGCGTCCGGTCGATACGGGTCGCAAGCTTGGCCAGGCGGTCCAGATAGCCCTGTTCATTCAATATGCCGGCCCGGACCAGGCCGAGATCGTCGTAGTACGAAGTCACCCCTTCATAGGCCCAGAGATCGCGAAAATAGGCCTCTTCCGACAGTTCGCTTTCGGCCACCGCGGCCGGCCGGATCCGCTTGACGTTCCACAGATGAAAATACTCGTGGCTGCACAGCCCGAGCAGCGTCTCGTAGGCCTCGCTGCGCTGCTCCGGATTGGCGACAACGCTGGGCAGCGCGTCGCGGGCGACCTGCAGAACGCTAGACTCCCGATGCTCCAGGCCGCCAAAGCCTTTCGGTGTGATCTGGGCAAGGAACAGATATTCACGACACGGCAAGCTGTCGAAGACCCGGGCCTGGGCCTCGCAGATCGCGGCCAGGTCCGCGGCCAGACGCCGTGTATCGGCGTCATGACTGCCCAGCAGTACAAACGCATGCGCGACCCCGCGCACCTCAAACGCGACTTGTTCCACGGCGCGACCCATGGCCACCGGATGATCGATCAGATCCCAATAGCTATCCGCGGCGTAGCTGCCGAAACCAGAGGCGTCGACGTTCTCGGGCAGGAGTGTCGTCACCAGCTGCCAGTCGTCGATTGCCGGCGGCGCCGTTATGGTGATCCGACACGGCACGTGGCCCATGCCTTCGGGGCGCAGCGCCAGCGACGTAAAGTTGAAAAAACCGCGACGGTCGTCGAGAAAAGCCGAGCGCACGGACTCGTCGCGGGCATAGAACTCACACACCACGCGCAATTCACCGCTCGTGGGCGTGCAGGTCCAGGCATGACGGCTGACCGACGTCACCGGTACCGCGGCGCCGTCACAGCGGGCATCAATCGACAACAGATGACGCGCGAAGTCGCGAATCACATAGCTGCCGGGAATCCAGGCGGCCAGATTCAGCCGCAGAGGACAGCCGGGCTCTACCTCGGCACGCAACTCCACTCGGAAGCGATGCGCGCCGGGGGCAACCGGCGAGACGATATATTCCAGCACTGCCATGACGTTAATGTTCCAGCATTTCGAGCCGCGCAAGTCTACGCGCTAGGCCAGCGCCTGCCCACGGATATTCAGCCCTCGGCGCATGCACCGACCGCACTGTACGACGGCGTCGATTGTCGCGCGGCGCAGGCATCGTCCAGCGCTCAGCCTTGTCGGGACTGCGCCACCATTCCCACCCCAAGCATGATCAGCGTCGTGCCGGCGATCCGGTACCAGCCGATCGGCTCGGCCAGCGCCGGCCAGAAGGCAGCCCCCAGATAGACCAGCACATAGCTGATGCTCATCATCGGGAAGGCCAGGCTCAGCGCCATCCGCGAGAGCACCTGCAGCCAGACCATGACGGCAGCGGCATAGACGATCATGCCGGCCCAGACATAGGCGATGGTCGAGGGCGCGGCCAGCCCGCTCCAGACCAGATTGACGAACGCAGCAAACGAGTCGATCTCGCCGAACTCGAGCATGCCGCGGCGCATGAACAGCTGGCCGGCCGCGATCAGCGTGACCGAGACCAGCAGAAGCACCACGCTGATCAGCGAGCGCCGTTCAATGGCCACAGGCAAGCACCGCAACACCGATCACGATCAGCAATACGCCACACCAGCGGCGCAAACCCACGGCGTCGCCCATGAACAGCGCCGAATAGGCCACGACGGCCACATAGCTGAGAGACAGCACCGGAAACGCCAGGCTGACGTCGATATGCGAAAGTACGACCAGCCAGATACAGGTGAGCAGTATCTGTGCGCTCATGCCGGTGAGCACGAGCGGCTCCTGCAACGGGCGCAGCCATGCATGACCGGCGCGATCAGCGGCCCTTGTCATGCCGTGCTTGAGCAGGATCTGGGCCAGACCGGCCAGTACCACCGACGCCATCAGCAGCACGCCCGACAGACTCACCAGCGCGCCACCTCGATGCCCAGCCCGCCCACCTGATGAAACAGGCGCTTGGACGGACATACCGCCACGCCGTTCTCGGCCCAGGACAGCAGCGGCAGATCCGCGTGCGAGTCCGAGTAGGCGGTCACCCCTGCGCCGTTTTCCGGCATGACGTCCAGCGCCTTGACCCGGCGCAGTTTCTCGTCGTCGCGACAGTTTTCGCCGTCCATACCCACGAGCCGATCGCGGGCGCTCCAGGCGGTGCGCGTAGCGAGCACTTCGCCAATGCCAAGACGCTCGGCGAGCCGCTTGACATAGATATCAAAGCTGGCCGACGCCAGAATCACGCGCGCGCCCTCGTTCTGGTGTTTCTTGAGCTGCTGCAGACCCTGCTCGCGCATCGCGTCTTCAAGCAATTCATCGACAAACCGATCAGACCAGGCCTCCAGGCGCTCGCGCGGCTGACCGCCCACGAACGCACGCAGCACCTGGGTCTTGACCCAGGTTCGATCGCCCCAGTGCCAGAACTTGAGCAGACTCGCCAGCCGCCACAACGACAGGCTGCGACGCTTGCGGTGATAGCGCAGGTAACCGATGACGAACGGCAGAAAAGTGTCGTAGCGAGTGAGCGTGACGTCCAGATCGAAGATGACGATGCGCTGCGGATCAGACAAGACGGCTCCCGAACGGGATGTTGATGGCAGCGTGCAGCTTACGCCAAACCGCGGGCGTGCAGGATAGGCCCGCGTAATGCCGATAGCCTCGCGGCGCGCGCGCCACCCCGCTTGTAATCCGGCCAGCCGGCCCCGACTATTGGCGCTCGAAGCCCGCGCCCTGTTCAGCTGCTCTGCCGATGCGTAAACCCCGGATGCCCTCTCCCGCCCAGCAGCGTGCGCTGGCCCGCCGGCTCGGCGCGGCCCTGCAGCGCAATGTGCCGCTGGCGCCGCGCACGAGCTTTCGTATCGGCGGACCGGCTGCGCTGTATTTCGAAGCGCGTACGCCCGAAGCGCTGGCTGTTGCCGTGCGTGCAGCCCGCGCGCTGGATATCGACTATTTCCTGCTTGGCAGCGGCGCCAATATCCTGATCGGTGATCACGGCTTTCCGGGACTGATCATCGCCAACCAGGCGCGCGGTATTCAGGTACACGGTACCTGCGTGAGCGCCGCCAGCGGTGCGCGCGTCTACCCCGAGCTGATCGATGCCGCGGTGGCGCATGGCTTGTCCGGGCTGGAGCATTATGTCGGCATTCCGTCGACCGTCGGCGGCGCGCTCTGGCAGAACCTGCATTTCCTATCGCCGGCGCCGGCCCGCGAACGCACCATGTTCATCGGCGAGATCCTCGAATCGGCCGAACTGCTCACCGCCGATAACCAGCGCCGGCGCGTAGACGTCGACTATTTCGAGTTCGGCTACGATCAGTCGGTGCTGCACGGACGTGACGATATCGTGCTATCGGCCACTTTCGAGCTCGAACCGGCGCCGGCCGAGACGCTGACCCGTATCATGGAAGAGAATCTGCGCTGGCGCGCCGAGCGCCACCCGCCACTCGACAGCGAGCCGTCAGCCGGCTCGATCTTTCGCAAGATCGAAGGCATCGGCGCCGGCCGCCTCATCGACGAATGCGGCCTGAAGGGCTTCTCCTGTGGGGACGCCCAGATATCGCCCAGGCACGCGAACATCATCGTCAACCACGGACGCGCGGCCGCTGCCGATGTCTGCGCGCTGATCATGCACGTCCAGCAGTGTGTACAGGCAGCAACAGGCTACTGGCTGACCCCGGAAATCTCTTTCGTGGGCGAGTTCGGTCCGGTCACGCGGCTGCCAGCCGACGCACACCGGGTCATATCCGACCGTGCCTGAGCCGATAGTGCTCGGCCTGCGATCGACCCCGCACGTGAACCGGGAATGCCATGTCTGATCTGTTCTGCGCCTCCATGAAACGACTGGCGGCCGGTGCCGCAATCACCGCCATAGCGCTATCGCTTGGCGCCTGTCAACAGGCCGATACCGACCCAGCCGACGCCGATTACAGCCGCCTGCAGGCGCGTATCGTCGGCTCGTCGACCGTCTATCCTTTTGCCTCCTACGTCGCAGAGGAACTGGGCGCGACTACCGACTACCGCACGCCCGTGGTCGAGGCGACCGGCTCGGGCGGCGGCTTCAAGCTGTTCTGTGCAGACCTCGCCGAAGACACTCCGGACATCACCAACGCCTCGCGCATGATGAAGCCCTCGGAGCTGTCGATGTGCCAGGCCAACGGCGTGGCCGACATCACCGAGATCATGTTCGGCTACGACGGTATCGTGGTCGGCCAGAAAGCCGGCAACCCAGCGCTGGCACTCACCCGTGAACAGCTCACGCTGGCGGTCGCCGATCGTGTACCCGCGGACGGCAAACTGATCGCCAACCCCTACGCACGCTGGAACGATATCGACCCGTCCCTCCCGGATCGCGAGATCCTGGTCTACGGCCCGCCCACATCCTCGGGCACGCGCGATGCGTTTGATGAACTGGTAGTCGACTACGGCGCCACCCAGATCGCCGGTTACGGCGATACGGTTCCCGCGATCCGCCAGGACGGCAAGTTCGTGCCCTCGGGCGAGAACGACAACCTGATCGTGCAGAAGCTGGCCCAGAACCCGAACGCCGTCGGCATCTTCGGCTACTCGTTTCTGGAGGCCAACCGCGACAAGATCCAGCCCGCCGCCATCGACGGCGTGGAGCCCGAGCGCGCGCTCATCTCGTCGGGTGAATATCCGATCTCGCGCTCGCTGTTCTTCTATGTAAAGAACGCCCACGTCGACAAGATTGCCTCGATCGACCCGTACGTGCGGCTGTTCCTGTCCGCCCCCATGACCAGCCCACGCGGCGCCCTCAAGACACTCGGCCTGATCCCGTTACCAGCGGCCGATCTGGAGGCCATGCGCGCACGCTGGAACAGCCGTACGCCGGTCACAAAAGATTCACTAGAAAACGCGCACGCCCAGAACTAGACTCGGCGCCAGTCGCAGGAACAGCACCACGCTGAACCGGCGAACGAGTATCGAGTGGCTTCAGGGGTATGCCCTGTGTCACGGCCGGCCCGCGGGTCGGCTTTTTTATGTCTGGCGTTTGGGTTTTGCGCGCTCGGCAGGGAAAAGGCTGCCCGCGACTAGGGCAAAAGACAGCTCATCCGCAGATTACGCCGGTTTCACGGATTCAAAGCAGCGCATCGTTGTGCTTCACAGTCCTGTCTTCAATTTGCGTGATCTGCGGATAGAAAGACAACGAAGCCCAAGGCCGTGCTTCAAGCGGTCGGGCCGACCGATCTATCAGAAAACCCGCCTTCCATTTGCGTTAAGTCGGGTTCGTTCACGGGCAAATCGGATCTTCCCGCGCCCAGCCCCAGCCCCGTGTTCTCTTCAGTCGGCGAGGCGCCCGCGGCACAATGCGGCTTCTATCGATTTACAGATCGCGTGATCGCCATGCCCATCAACCCGTATCATCCACGAACCCGCCTGGCCACCCACGAGGTGACCAATCAGGTGCCGCCACTGATCGGGTACAACGTATTCGCTACCGATACGGCGCTGATGGCCGCCGTCGACCGCGAAGGCGGCCACTGGGGCCGTGATCGCCTCAACGCTTACGGCGCAATCGCCGGCGATGAACTGATCGGGATCGGTTTCGAGGCCAACGAGAACCCGCCGGCGCTCAAGACCTTCGACCGCTACGGCCAGCGTATCGACGAGGTCGCGTTCCATCCGGCCTATCACCGCAGCATGGCGCTGGCCAAGGAACACGGCCTGCACGGACTGACATGGACCGCCCACCGCGCCGGCGCGCAGGTGGTACGTTCGGCGCTGGTCTATCTGCATAACCAGATGGAAGCCGGCACGATGTGCCCGATCACCATGACCCACGCGGCCGTGCCTGCCCTGCGCCACGCGCCAGAGCTGACCGCCGAGTGGCTGCCGGGCATTCTGGCCAACGACTACGACCCCGCGAGCCGGCCGGCGGGCGAAAAACAGGGCCTGACCATCGGCATGGGCATGACCGAGAAACAGGGCGGCTCGGACGTGCGCAGCAACACCACCCGTGCGACCCGCGCCGCAGCTGGCGACGACGACAGCTTTCGTATAACGGGGCACAAATGGTTCTTCTCGGCGCCCATGTGTGATGCGTTCCTGATCCTTGCTCAGGAGAGTCTGGATCACAAAAACGAGGGCCTGTCCTGCTTCCTGCTGCCACGCTGGACCCGCGCCGGGCAGCGCAACGCGATCCAGATCCAGCGACTCAAGGACAAGCTCGGCGATCGCTCGAATGCCTCCAGCGAGGTCGAGTTCGTCGACGCCGAGGCGTATCGCGTGGGCACGGCCGGCCGTGGCGTGGCAACCATCATCGATATGGTCTCGCAGACCCGGCTGGACTGCATGCTCGGCTCGGCCGGACTGATGCGTCAGGCGCTGGTTCAGGCGATCCACCACTGTCGCCACCGCGAGGCTTTCGGCAGACGCCTGATCGATCAGCCGTTGATGACCCACGTGCTGGCCGACATGGCGCTCGAGTCAGAGGCGGCGATGGCCTACAGCCTGCGTATCGCGCGTGCCTTCGAGGCCGCCGACGCCCAGGAAACAGCGCTTGCCCGCCTGGCGACGCCGGTGGGCAAATACATGATCTGCAAAGCCGCACCGGCGCTGGTCAACGAGGCCCAGGAATGCCTGGGTGGGGCCGGCTTCGTGGAGGAATCCATACTGCCCCGGCTGTTCCGCCAGGCACCGCTGAACTCGATCTGGGAAGGCTCTGGCAACGTGCAATGCCTGGACATGCTGCGTGCCATGACAAAAAGCCCTGCCAGTCTGGAGGCGTTGCACCACGAACTGGCCGGCGCGCGCGGTGCCCATCCAGCCTACGACGCGCATTGCGCTTCACTCGAAAAGACACTGCACGACGATACAGACAACCCGATGCAGGCACGCCGCGTGGCCGAGGCCATCGGCCGCGCTCTGCAGGCACGGATTCTGCTCACCGGCGACGCGCCGTGGGTCGGCGAGGCCTTTTGTGCAGCACGCCTTGGCGACGGCCACGGCCGAGCCTACGGCACTATCGCCGCGACGCTGGACTTCACAGCGCTGGTCGAGCGCGCTTTCGCCGATGATATCTCGGCCTAACTGTATTTTTACAAGATAGTATTGACAGCTGATTATTGCTCAATACAATCACCTCGGTCATCATCGAGGAATCACCGTGTCGTACGTGTTGCCCGACTCTATCCGCTGTCGCCTGGGTTATCTGCTGGCCAAGTCGCATCAGCGTCAGCTCGCGCTGTTCGAAAAACATACGAACCGGTTCGCGGTATCGGGCCGCGAGTACGCAGCGCTGCTCGCCCTGGAAGCCAACGACGGTCTCTGGCAAAGCGATATCGCCGAACTGCTGGGCATGGACCGCACCACGGTCACCTATCTGGTCGACAGCCTGGAAAAACGCGGCTGGCTGATACGCGCGCGTGACCCGGCCGACCGCCGCGCCCATGTCATCACCATGACCGATGAGGGCGTGGCTGCACTCGCCGCAATCCGTCCGGCGGCCCGATCCTCCACGGATGAGCTGCTCTCGCCGCTGACCAGCGACGAGCGCGAACAGCTGCGCAGCCTGCTGAGCCGGATCACGGCCTCGTGAGCGCGCGCCACATGCCGGTGACGCTGCTGATGGCCTGCACACTGGGCGCTGCCACCGACATCGCCCTGCCCGCGTTTGCAGCGGCTGCCGCCGGCGAGACGTTCGCGATGGTCGAGCCTGCCGCGCGCGCTGGCCTGTCTCTGCAGCAGGCCATCAACGGCGCGCTGGCCACCAACGTACAGACCCTGCTGGCCGATGCCCGTCGCGGCGAGGCTTCGGCCAATCGCGCCGAGGCCCGCTCGGCGTTCCTGCCGCATGTCTCGGCCGCGGTCAGCCAGAGCCGTCGCCAGACCAATCTCGCCGCCCAGGGTTTCGACTTCGGTGCTCAGCTGAGCGCTATCGATACGCCGCCCGGCGTGGGCGATCTGAGCTTTCCCCGCGTCATCACCTACAACAGCTTCGATGCACGCGCCACGCTGCGCCAGAACCTGTTCGACTACAGTGCCTTGCAGCAATATCGCAGCGCGAAGATCGGCGAGCATATCGCCGACGATCAACTGGCGGTCGCCCGGGAACAGGTCGCCGCCCAGGCCGCACTCGACTATGTGTCGGCGCTGGCCGCGCGTGAGTCGGTGGCTGCATCCAGGGCCGATCTCGATCTGGCCGCTACGCTGACCACGCTCGCCACCGATCAGGAAAACGTCGGTATCGCCACCGGCGTGGATGTCACCCGCGCCCAGACCCGCAGAGCGCGCGCCCGCGCCCGGCTGGCACAGGCGCGGACCGATCAGACCCGTGCCGATATCCGGCTGGCCCGGACCGTGGGCCTGGCCCTGGACGAATCGATCGCGCTCGCCGATACGCTGGACTACGCGCCTGTGGTCGTGGGCCCGGCCGATGCCGCTGTGGCCCGTGCCATGGCCGATCGGCCCGAGGTGCGCCTGGCCGCCGCCCAGATCGATCAACGCGAAACGCTGCTGTCGGCCGCCCGCGGCCAGCGCCTGCCCACGATCTCGGCCATGGCCGACTACGGCGACTCGGGCAGTACCTATCACGAGAACAATGAAGGCACCTATGCGGTCGGCGCACAGATCGAGATTCCGATCTTCGACGGCGGCGCGATCAGCGCCCGTGTCAACGGTGCGGCCAGCCGGCTGGACCAGCAGCGGATCCAGTATCGCGATACCCGCGACGAGGTGGAACAGGACGTGCGTCTGGCCCAACGCACGCTGGACACCCTCGCCGAGCAGGTCACGGCTGCCGATACGGCCCTGGAGCTGGCCCACCGCGAGCTCGATCTCTCGCGTGACCGCTTTGCCAACGGCATCAGCAACAACATCGAGGTGATCGACGCCCAGGCCTCGATTGCCGATGCGCGCAACACGCACGTCGCTGCGCTGGCCGACTACACCCGTGCCCGTATCAATCTAGCGGCCGCACTTGGCCGCGCCCAGCAGTTTCGACTCGAGTCCCGCGTGCCATGAGCCAAGCCACAGCAGAGCCCACCGACGACACACCGACGCCCGCAAAAAAAGGCCAGAGCAAAAGCAAGGGCAAGAAGGTGGCGATTATCGCCGTGCTGGTCGCGCTGGTGTGCGTGATTGCTGCCCTGGCCTACTGGTGGCTCACCCGCAACGAAGTCAGCACAGACGATGCCTTTGTACAGGCCGATATCGTCCAGATCGCCCCCAGAGTGACCGGGACTGCGACCCAGGTCTTTGTGCGCGACAACCAGCACGTCGAGACCGGCGATCCGCTGTTCACGCTCGACCCGGCCGATTATCAGGCCGAGCTCGCCAGCGCGGAGGCGAACCTGACCGCCGCCCAGGCCTCTTATAATTCCAGCCAGCGCCAGCTGTCGGTGACGCGCCAGACCAGCGGCGCGGATATCGACAGCGCCAAGGCACAGCTCGACACCGCCCGCGCGGAAGCCAGCCGTGCCGGCGCGGATGCCAAACGCTACCAGGCGCTGTATGCCAAACGCGAGGTCTCGCGCCAGCAGCTCGACCAGGCCAACACCACGGCCACATCGGCGCGCGCGCGGGTGGCCCAGGCCCAAGCCCAGCTGGCCCAGGCACAGGCCGCGCCCGACCAGATCGCACTGCGCCAATCCCAGGCTTCGACGGCGCAGGCCCGTATCGCCCAGGCTCAGGCCCAGCTCGATCGCGCCCGACTGAACCTGTCCTATACCGATGTGCGTGCGCCACAGGCCGGCAAGATCGCCAAAAAATCGGTGCTGGTAGGCAGCCATATGAACGCCGGCCAGGCCGCGCTGGCCATCGTTGCCGACGATCCGTGGGTGGTAGCCAATTTCAAGGAGACCCAGCTGGCTCGGATGCGTATCGGCCAGCCGGTGGCGATCGAGGTCGACGCCTTTCCCGATCACGAGCTGACCGGCCGGGTCGAATCCATTCAGTCCGGCACGGGGGTGACGTTCTCGCTGCTGCCGCCACAGAACGCCACCGGCAATTTCGTCAAGATCGTGCAGCGCGTGCCGGTCAAGATCGTGTTCGATCATCCGGATGACGTCGACCAGATCGGACTGGCGCCGGGCATGTCGGTGATACCTACCGTGAACGTGGCCGCCGCGCCGACGCGTATCGACGAGCAGGCGCATCCGGCCACGACAACGGCCGACGCTGCTGCCGCGCCGCAATGAGCACAGCGGCCACGGCCGACGCTTCCAGGCTCGCCGCCGAGCCGAAATATCCGGCCAACCGCTGGCTGATCGCGGCCGTGGTCGGCATGGCGGCGTTCATGGAGGTGCTGGATATCTCCATCGCCAACGTGTCGCTGTCGCATATCGCCGGCTCGCTGTCGGCAAGTCAGGACGAAGCGACCTGGGTATTGACGTCCTATCTGGTTTCCAACGCGATCGTGCTGCCGATCTCGGGCTGGTTTTCCCAGGTGCTCGGGCGCAAGCGCTTCTTCATCATCTCGATCGTGTTGTTTTCCGTCGCCTCACTGGCCTGCGGGCTGGCGCCGTCGCTGTCCTGGCTGATCGTGTTCCGCGTGCTGCAGGGCATCGGTGGCGGCGGCCTGCAACCGGTCTCGCAGGCAATCCTGGCGGATTCGTTTCCACCGGCCCAGCGCGGCATGGCGTTTGCCATCTACGGCGTGGCCGTGGTGTTCGCGCCCGCCATCGGCCCGACGCTGGGCGGCTATATCACCGATCACGCCTCCTGGCACTGGATCTTCCTGCTCAATGTGCCGGTCGGCATTGTGCTGCTGATGCTGGCCGTGCCGCTGGTCAAGGATACGGCCGCCTACGAGGCCGCGCGCAAGGCCAAGATGGCCGACGGCTTCACGATCGACTACATCGGCTTTGCCTTGCTGGCACTGGGCCTGGGCTGTCTGCAGATCATGCTCGACAAGGGCCAGCAGAACGACTGGTTCGATTCGTCCTTCATCATCGCGATGACCGTAATTGCCGTGGCGTGTCTATCCACGCTCGTACTCTGGGAACTGTTCCACCGGCATCCGATCATGGATTTCCGGATGTTCAAGTATTTCAACTTCGCCGTCGCCAACGTGCTGATGTTCATGCTCGGCTTCGTACTGCTCGGCTCGACCCTACTGATCCCGCAGTTCGTCCAATCCGTGCTCGGCTATACATCCACGCTGGCGGGGCTGGTGATCTCGCCGGGCGGCGTGGCCATCGTGATCATGATGCCGATCGTGGGTTTTCTGTCCGGGCGCATCGAGGCCCGCTGGATGGTCGCCTTCGGACTGGTCACAGTGGGCCTGTCGATGTTTCATATTGCCGGCTTCGACGCGAATGTCACGTTCGACCAGCTCGTGGCCGCGCGTATCTTTCAGACGTTGGGCATTGCGTTTCTATTCATCCCGCTGACCAATATCGCCTATATCGGCGTACCAGCGGACAAGACCGATCAGATCTCGGCGTTCGTGAATCTGGCCCGCAATATCGGCGGCAGCGTCGGTATCTCGTTGGTCACCACCTGGCTGGCCCGGCGGGCGCAATATCACCAGAGCGTGCTGGTCGAGCATGTCACCCCGTACGATCCGCAGTACACCAGCCTGCTGGAATCGCTGACCCGCCACTTTGCCGAGATGGGCGCCGGGCTGGATGCCGCGCGCAGCCAGGCCGTGGCCGCCATCGCCCGGATGGTAGGCGAACAGGCCCAGCTCATGGCCTATCTGGATGATTTCTGGCTGCTCGGCGTGATCTTCATCGCGCTGACGCCTGTGGTGCTGCTACTGGGCAGCACGCGCAATGTCGACGCGCCGGAAGGCGCAGGCCATTGATCGCGCCGCACGCGGTTTTACGATAACGTCGATTATCGAAACCTGCTAGACACCGGCCGACCCCCATGAAACACCTGACGACCTTCTCGCTCGCCTGCGCGGCACTTGTCATGAGCCTGCCCGCTGCTGCAGCCATTCAGACCAAGGCCGTCAGCTACGACGTCGACGGTATGCCGCACACCGGTTACATGGCCTGGGACGACGCCAGCGACAGCAAGCGCCCTGGCGTGCTGATAGTACCCGAATGGTGGGGTCTCAACGACTACGCGAAAACGCGCGCCCGCCAGCTGGCCGAGGCGGGTTATGTAGCCTTTGCCGCCGATATGTACGGCAACGGCAAGACCACCGACCAGGCCAGCCAGGCCGGTGAATGGTCGGCCGCAGCCAAGCCGCAGCTGCGTAATCTCACCAACGCCGCCCTCGACGTGCTTGAGGATGCGGATCACGTCGACGCGGATCATCTCGGCGCCATCGGCTTTTGCTTCGGCGGCACCAGCGTGCTGCAGCTGGCCTACAGCGGCGCACCGGTGGACGGCGTGGTGAGCATGCACGGCCATATGCCCACGCCCGCGGCCGAAGACGATATCAACGCGGCTATCCTGATCCTCTCCGGCAAGGCCGATCCGATGGTGCCGATGGACGATATCCATAATCTCGAAAACAGCCTGGAACAACGCAAGGACCTGAACTGGAAAGTCACCCTCTTCCCGAACGCCGAGCATGCCTTCACCAACCCGGATGCCGACAGCTACGGCATCGACGGCGTGTCCTATAACGAGAAAGCGGCCAAGGCGGCCTGGTCGCAGACCAAGGCGTTTCTGGCCGAGCATCTGCAAGACGCGTCCTGAGGCGGAAAAGGTGCTTTATCGATAGGGCGGATCAGCGCGCAGCGCGTAATCCGACGTGCGACTCGCGGGATCGAGCTTTCGGCTGTCGGATTACGCTGCAGGCACTTGATCCGGCCTACGTATTCATCAGCGCTCGAAGAACGAGTCAGGTCGTGGCGGTCACCCAGCCGGCGCTCGACCGACGCGCCTGCCCGAGCTCAACCAGCCGGATCAGATGCGCCTCGACCTGCTTGGCGGCCATGCCGATCAGGCGCGGGTCCAGGTCGGGATAGAGGCCGGCGGCAATCGCTGCGGCATCGGCTTCGCCAGCCACACCGAGCGCATCCAGAACCTGCGCTTCGCGCGTCAGCCGATGGTCGACGATATGCGCAAACGTCGCTGCCGGGTCATCGAGCAGATGACCGTGGCCGGGCGCGATGGTATCGATAGACATCGCCTGCAGCCGCGCGAGGCTGTCCAGATAAGCGGTCATCGAACCGTCGGGCGGGAGGATGACCACCGTCACGTCGGCCATCACGGTATCGCCAGCAAATAACCAGCGCGCCTCGCGCGCGTACAGACACAGGTGATCGGCCGCGTGGCCCGGCGTATGCAGCGCTTCCAGATTGATATCGCCCAGCGCCAGCATATCGCCTTCAACCAGCGGCTGATCCACGCTCAGCGGCGCGTCGTAGGCGCCGTCGTTGTGATAACCGAACGCCCGGATCGGCGCGCCGGTACGACGCGCCAGTTCGGCCGCACCGCCGACGTGATCGGGATGGCGGTGGGTGATGATGATCGCGCAGATCGCGCCTTGAGCGGCGGCTTCCAGCGCCGCGAGATGGCCCGCGTCGTCCACGCCGGGGTCAATCACTACACACGGGCCGGTGCCCACGACATAACTGTTGGTCCCCGGGCCGGTCATCGGGCCTGGATTGGGCGCAGTGATGCGGGTGATACCGGGGGCGAGCAGGCAGGACTGGCTAGTGAGTACGCTCATGGCCCTTTATGAACCCGGCGCCCAAGATCGGCCAGCGCCGTATCGGTATCGGCATGATCGCGCAGGCGCTCGAGCGTGGAGCGCGTCGGCACCATCATATGAATTTCGCCTGCCTCGTGAGCGGCGATCGCATCCGCCGGCCGTGCCCACCAGGCGCGCGTGGTTTCCATGCCGTCGCACAGCACCGACTGCTCGGCCGGCGCGCGGGCGGCGAAGAATCGGGTCGAGTAGCGCTTGGGCATGCCGGCCGGCGTGGTCCAGTGGGCGAAATAGACCAGATCATCCAGGCGGAAACGCAGGTCCAGATCGCCGATCACATCGGCCCAGTGGCGCGTACCCGCATTGAGCGCGGTGCGCGCGCTCAGCACGCGGTCGGATTCGATATGTCCGCAATCGCAGGCCACCAGCACCCCGGCCTCTTCAAAACACTCGCGAATGGCGGCCGTCCAATAGGCGACCGCGTTGGCCTGCACGGCGCTGTCGTCATCGAGCTCGGATTCGAAACAGGCGTTGGCATAATCCAGGCCGCTGGCGCTGCGTGCCGCAAACGCTGCACCGCTGTCGGCAGCATCCACTGCGCCGCCCGGAAAGACATAGGCGTTCGCACCGAACACATGGCCCGCGTGGCGACGCAGCAGCAGCACTTCCAGGCCGCTCTCGCCGTCGCGCAGCAACGCCGCGGTTGCCGCCTGGCGGATACGTACCGGCGCACTCATTGTGCTATCGACTGACTATTCATGCCGTTAGCATACCTGCATGCCACATCTGCAATCGATCCCATGAGCAAAGATACGACGCGGGTATTCGTCTACGGCACCTTGCGGCCCGATGAACGCAACCATCATTATCTGGCAACCGCCGTGCACCGCGGCGCGTACATCACGCGAGCACGGTTCACGCTGCTGGATACCGGACCTTATCCGGCGGCGCTGGATACCGGCACCACGGCGCTGACCGGCGATGTCTACGACATAGACGATGGCACGTTTGCTGCACTCGACGTGCTCGAGGATTATCCGGTGCACTACACGCGCCGCCAGATCGATACCGACTTCGGCCCGGCCTGGATCTATCTATGGATTGCCGGACGCGATCCGGCCTGGCCCGATATCGTGAGTGGCGACTGGTGCCGACGCGCCGATACATGAGCATCAATCAGGCAAACGCGATGGACGCACACGAACCACACGACAGGCCCGAACAGGGCCCGATCCGGGATCTGTATGATCTTGCCACCGGCGACGAGCATGCACGGGTCTGTACCGATCTCACCGAAGAGGCCTGCCGCGAGCAGCCGACCAATTTCTTCATTCATCTGATTGCGCTGCTGGCCAACAAGACCGGCGATCTGGTGGCCAGCCCCAAGCTGGTACTGCCCTGGTTGCTGGGTGCGATCGGCGCGCCGGTATGGATGATCGGTCTGCTGGTGCCGATCCGCGAATCGCTGGCACTGCTGCCCCAGCTGGGCATTGCCGGCTGGATGCGCGCCAAACCACGACGGAAATGGTTCTGGGTGGCGGGTGCCGCACTGCAGGGGGCCAGCGTCATCGCCATGATCGGCGCGGCGTTGATGCTGCCGGCAAGCGCCGCCGGTGCCGTGATCCTGCTGCTGCTGGCCATATTCTCGCTCGGCCGCGGCGTCTGTTCGGCCTCTTACAAGGACGTTCAGGGCAAGACCATTGCCAAGACCCGTCGCGGCACCCTGTCCGGCTATGCGGCAAGTGCGGCCGGCGGCGTGGCAATGGTGCTGGGCGTGGTGCTGTGGTTTACCCCGATCGAGACGAATTCGGTGACGCCGATTGCCCTGCTGCTGGCCTTTGCCGGCGTGGCCTGGCTGTTTGCGGCCGTGATCTTTTCCAGCCTGCGCGAATACGCGGGCGCGACCGAAGGCGGCGGCAACGCGCTGTCTGCGGCCTGGCAGAGCCTGGGCCTGATTCGCAGCAAGCCGGCCTTCGGGCGTTTCATTGCGGTGCGCGGGCTGCTGATAGCCACGGCACTTGCCGCGCCCTATTACGCCGAGCTTGCCCGCAGCAGCGGTGGCGACGCGATCGCGAATCTGGCCATTCTGCTGGCGCTGTCGGGGCTGGCATCACTCGTGTCGGCACCGATCTGGGGCCGGTTCTCGGACCGATCCTCACGCCAGGTTCTGATCATCACCGGTGGTTTCGCAGCCGTGCTCAACGTCGTCGTTGCCCTGTGCGCAGCATGGGGCGTGGGTGCCGCACTCGGCGTCTGGCCCTATGCCGCCGCCTATTTCGTGCTGGCGGGCCTGCACGCCGGCGTGCGCCTGGGCCGCAAGACCTATCTGACCGATCTGGGCGATCCATCCGATCGCGCCCAGCTCACGGCGGTGGCCAATACCACCATCGGCGTCGTGCTGCTTGCCGGCGGCGCCGTGATTGCAGCCATCGGCATGGCCGGCGCTTGGCTGGCCGTCGCCGCCCTGGCGGTGCCGGCGCTGGCGGCTGCGATCCTGGCACGGGGCCTGCCGGAACTGGAGCAACCATGAACGGTGATCAACGCGTCCGTGACGGCTCTGTGATGTTTGGCCGGCGCGCACGCTCTAGGATGGCGCCATGCCTACACACGACGGAACACGCATGACACGTCATCTCCTTGCTCGCGGTGGCCGCTGGCTGGCCGTGCTGCTACTCGCACTCTCGGCCGGTACCGCCCTGGCCGCGGATACGCCAAAACCCGAGCAGCCGTTCAAAGCCGACGTGCCGGCCGGCCAGGCCGTGGCGATCTTTGCCGGCGGCTGCTTCTGGTGCATGGAATCGGACTTCGACCCGGTCAAGGGCGTGGTCTCCACCACGTCGGGCTATACCGGCGGCCATGTCGACAACCCGGCCTACGGCGACGTGACCGGCGAACAGAGCGGCCATTCGGAGGCGCTCAAGATCGTCTACAACACCGATGAAACCGATTACAAGACACTGCTGGATGTGTTCTGGCACAACATTGATCCGACTGATGATGGCGGCCAGTTCTGTGACCGCGGTGACTCCTATCGCAGCAAGATATTTGCCGTGAACGCCGACCAGATGGCCGCGGCCAAGGCATCGAAACAGGCGCTCGAAGACGATGCCGACGCGCCCAAGCCGATCGTGACCCCGATCGTGGCCGCGACAACCTTCTACGACGCCGAGGACTATCACCAGAATTATTACAACAAAAACCCGCTGCGCTACAAGTTCTATCGCGCCTCCTGTCGTCGTGACGCGACCCTGGAAAAACGCTGGGGTGACGAGGCCGGCGGGCACTGATCGCCCACCGGCCTGTGCTTGAACGCCCCGCCCGCTCAGGCCGTGCCTGAACGCGCGGGGTGTTCATCGGCTCGCCGAACCGGCGACGCTATGATTTGCGGCGACGCCGAAGCGACATGAGGCCAAGCAGCCCAAGCCCCGCCAGCGCGACGCCACCGGGGGCCGGCACGTCGGCCGTGCCCGGTACGATAGCGGCGCTCAGCGCCCCGACGATGCGATCGCCGCTGATGAAATTCTCGATCATGAAACCATCCGCGCCGATAGTCGACGTACAGAAGACGCAGTCGACCCCGAACGCGCCCGGGCCGGTGAACGCAAGGAAATCGAGCAGGCCCATGCCGTCGGCGTCGACGGTGCCGCCGATCGACGACTGGCCGTTGGTCAGTTCGATATCGCCGAGCGCGAAGCTGTAATCGACAATATCAGCGTTGCCGAACACGGTACCCGGCGACAGCGCGGCGTCGATCACCTCGAGCGTGCCCGAGAACATCTGTCCGATCGAAAAACCCGATGCCGACATCGGCGAACTGTTGGCGCTGGTGCTGTCGACGCCGGTCACCGATCCCGAAAACTGAATCAGGCCCGCATGGGCGCTCGTGCCGATCAGGAGCAGACCGGTGGCCAGCATCGTGCTGCGTATGGATTTCATCATGTGTGGACTCCCTGAGGTTGTTGACAGGCCGGTGGCCGTTTGGATGAGTGAGACAAGGGATTATTCGGTGCGGGCAAGATCGAGCTGGATCACGACCGGATCGTGATCCGAGGCGCGATACGGGTCCGGGCTGTACAACTCGGAGACCTGCCCGGCCGTCTTGAATTCCATGTTGTAGTCCAGCGCGGTGGGCTCGTCGGCGTTGATATGGAAAGGCTCGGCCGCGAGCACCTGGCCCTGGAGTGCTGCACTGGCCAACGCGTGATCAAGCGCGCCGCTCTGGCCGTCAAATACATAGGTCGTAGCCGCAGTGCCATCGTCACGCTTGAGCAGGGCGCGATAGCCGGCCTGCTCGAACGCGGTGATCGGGTCTTCCTGTGCATAGGCGTTCAGATCGCCGATCACCAGGACATTGTCGGTGGCCCCGTCGGTCGGATCATCGGCCAGCCAGGCCGTCTGATCCTCGACCGCCTGGGTGCGCAGCATGTTCCAGCAGCTCTGGCCGTCGCCCTGGTCGGCGTTGGCATCAGAGCCGCCCGGGCAGCTGCCCTTGGACTTCAGATGATTGACGGCGACGGTCACGCGTTCGCCGGACGGCGTTGCAAACGTCTGGGCCAGGGGCTGGCGGTTGCCGGTGAGATACGGCGCTGTGGTCAGCGTGGCCGGCTCGCCCACCGGCTGCACGCGCGAGCTGTCGTAGATCAGCCCGACCGCGATCGCATCGGTGCCGAGTCGGGCGCTGCCCGGATCGACAAACGCATAGCGCTCGCCGCGAGACGACGCTGCGTTGAGGCTGTCCACCAGTTCAGCGATCGCGCTGTCGGCGGCGTAGCCGTCGTTCTCGATTTCCATCAGGCCGATCACATCGGCGTCGATGGTCGTGATCGCGGATACGATCTTGGCGCGCTGGCGATCCAGTTCGTTGGCCGTATCCGCACCGCGTGCGGTAGGAAAGCCACTGCCTTGGCCGTCGCCGTTGAAGAAATTGAGCGCGTTGAAGCTGGCCACGCGCATATTGCCGCCGGCCGGCAGATCGGCCGCGCTCGGGCGCGGGTGGGTCGGGTCGAATACAGGCGTGGCGATCGGCTGTATGCGCCATTCGTTGAAACCGTAGCTGAGCACGCCGTCGATACCGGTGACCGTGTCGCCCGTGCGCAGCGTGTTGAGCGCGGTCAGACGCGGCGCCGGATAGACCACCGGATCGGGATTCTGTACCGACAGGCCGTCGTCCAGAATCAGGCGATTACGTGCGTTGAGTGCGGCCAGCGCCTGGGCGGGGCGACCCGGCGGCACCGCGTTGGTGGGGGTGAGCAGGCGCCCGCCCGCCGACAGCATGACCTCGCCAAAACGGCCCAGCGTAAAGGTACCGGTCACCGTCAGCTTCTGGGCCAGCGTGACACGCATGCCCTCCAGCGCCTCGGGCGCGATCGTGCTCTCGAACGGCAGCGCAAGCAGGCTGGGCGACACGGTGAATCCCGAGCCACAGATATCGGCGCGATCAGCGCGGGTAAGCTCGGTCAGCCCGTTGAACTCGGTGACCTGCCCGCGTACGCGGATACGCTGGCCCACCGCGAACATGTCGGGCGACAGATTGTCGGCATCACCCGTGAATACGAACAGCCCTTCGGAGGTGCTGCGATCCCCGTCGCGCTCGTTGTCGGCGGCCTGCACGAACAGGCCGTCCAGACCGGTGTCACCCGGGTAGCGCGCGGTGACAATCGCCTCGATCACATGCATCTCGTTGTTCAACGGCGAGATGTCGTCGCTGCCCTGGATATCGTGGATGGCCGTGGCCGGCGCGCCGCAACTGCCAAAAGCCACCATGGCCGGCGGCGTGCTCGTGCCGAAGCTACCCAGATCGGCAAAGCTGTTGATCGGAAAGCCAGAGAACTCATCCGCCGGATCGAAACGCGTGCTGCCATCCATGCGGCCACGAGTGACCGACGCATTGCGGCGCAGCGTCTGGTTCTGGGTGGACAGGCTGCCCGTGCCCCAGGCCGAACCCGGATCGACTCCGATCTGGCCGATGACGTCGACCGGCGCGCCGTTGTCCAGCAGCGCCAGCGTGTCATCGCCGTTGAACAGCGAGCCGCCGTAGGGCTGGTCGGCTACGGCCAGGATCGCGGCATCGGCCTTGGCGTCGGCGAATACGAACGTCTCACCGGCAGCGAGTGTGCCGGACAACGCGATGGTCGCGCCGGCGCTTGCCGAGCCGTTGAAATAGATCGCGATCGCATAATCGCCCAGATCCACCGGCGCATCGGTCGGATTGAAGATCTCGAGCGATTTGTTAAAGCCGCTGCCTTCAACGTATTCGCTGAAGAACAGGCTGGATTCGGTCTGGGCAGCGGCGCCGGTTGCGCTGAGCGCCAACGCCAACGCCAACGCCGGCAGCAGCGCGTGTTTCGAAATATTCATGCAGGCCCCCTTAAATAGTTGGTCCCGCAACTGTTGCAGATGAATATTTCGGAATGACGACCCGCGGTGTGTTTTACAACGCGGGCAACGCATCAATACGCGTCGTCGCTCGCAAAAGCCCCGTCACTTCCCGTCGTGGCCAGGGCCTGTTGCCATCACTCGCTGGAGGCGGTGGCGCTGCGCGTGCTCGACGCCGAGCGCGCAAACAGGCCCGCGAGCACGGCGCCGCTGATGTTGTGCCAGACCGAAAATATCGCGCCCGGCAGCGCCGCGGTGGCAGTGAAATACTGTTGCGCCAGCGCCACAGCGAGCCCCGAGTTCTGCATGCCGACTTCGATAGCCACCGTGCGCGCGGCGATCGGATCGCCCGTGACCCAGCGGGTGACGAAGTAGCCGGCGCTCAGGCCAATGGCGTTGTGAATGACCACGGCCACGAACACCACCGCACCGAGGGTGGCGATATTGGCGGCGTTAAGGGCCACGATGACCGCGATCACGAGACCGATCGCGGCCGCCGAGATCAGCGCACACCAGCCGTCGCGATCGGCCCAGCGCGCGCCGAGCAGGCGATTGAGGGCCATGCCGGCCACCACCGGCACGATCACGATCTCGGCGATGCTCATCAACATGGACACCACCGGTACCGGGATCTGCGTGCCCGCATAAGACCAGGTCAGTACCGGCGTGGCGACTACCGACACAAGCGTAGCAATACTGGTCAGCGTAATCGACAGCGCCACGTCGCCGCCGGCCAGAAAACAGATCACATTGGATGCCGTGCCACCGGCCACGCTGCCGACCAGGATCAGGCCCAGCGCGATCGGCGCGTCCAGCGACAGCGCCTGGGCAATGGTCCATGCCGCCAGCGGCATCAGCCCGAACTGCAGACCCAGCCCCAGCAGCACGACCGGCCATCGGCCCACGGCGCGGCTGAAATCTGCCGGGCGCAGTGTGAGCCCCATGCCGAACATGATGACCACCAGCAGCGGCACGATGGCCCCGGCAAACCCGTCGAACACGGCCGGTCGGGCATAGGCAAGCACCGCCAGCAGGCCCGCCCAGATCGGAAAGAGGACCGCGATACGCGTCGGCGCCGGACTCACGAGCCCGCCTGTCCCAGCGCATCGATACCGACAGCGCGCAGCAGCGCCCCGGTCTCGTACAGGGGCAGCCCCATGACCGCAGAATAGTTGCCCTCGATACGCTCGACGAACAACGCGCCCAGCCCCTGAATGGCATAGGCGCCGGCCTTGCCGAAGCATTCGTTGCTTGCAATATAGGCGGCGATGTCTGCAGATGTCAGCGCCCGGATCGTGACCGCTGTCTCACTGATTCGGCTTTCGATACCGCCGCGGGCGAACACCGCCACACCACTGATCACCCGATGGGTGGTGCCCGAGAGTGCGGCCAGCATGGCCGCGGCATCGTCGGCGTCCGTCGGTTTGCCGAAGATATGCGCGCCGCAGGCCACCACCGTGTCCGAGCCCACGATCACCGCGTCCGTGTAGGCGATCGACAAGGCTTCGGCCTTACGCCGTGCCAGGCGTTCGGCCAGGGCTTCGGCGGCTTCACCGACGCGCAGGGTCTCGTCGACGTCGGCTGCGATGGCGGTATGAACAATGCCCAGCTGCGATAACAGCCGGGTGCGCTGGGGCGAGCCCGACGCCAGAATCACTTGGGGTACGGTCATAGCGGGGTAACGAAGCGCGCAGGGTCGTCGGTCTCGGCAAATTCGGCGAAAGCATCGCGCATCCAGCGCCCGGCGTCGATAGCCTGCTGCCAGGCCGCCAGGCGCGCCGCATCATTGCCGGCAAAGCGACGGAAATCCTTGCGATCCGGGACACGCCCATCGACCAGCTTGGCACGCAGTGCCGGCCCGGGTCCGATCATCAGCGTATTCGCCGCAAAACGCGGCCGGCGCCACGGCAAGGCCTTGTCGAACCAGCCGGGCACCAGACGCTCTCCGAAATGCGGCATGAGCACCAGCGGGGCGGCCGCATCGTCTGCGACCAGTGGCTGATCGATATGGTAGTCGGCGATGCCACCGTCTCGATAAATGCCGGACGGCGCGCCGGCAGGGTCGACCACGCCGCGCATCATCAACGGAATATTGCCGCTGGCAAAGATCGCATCGTGGGCGTTGGCAGCCGTGAGCGCCACGGTGCGCGTGCGCAACCCATCGGCGGCCCAGCGCACGTGCCCCTGAGTGCGCGAGAACACGACCCGCTCGAAGAACGCGTTGAGGGCACGCCTAGACGCCATGTTCGACAGTGCGCCCAGCGCCGAGCCGGTAGCGAGGAGCGCGCGATGCTCGCTGGCCACCAGCAACCGCGAGCGCACCGTGACGGCGTGCAGGCGATAGCGTGGATGGGTAAGCACCCCATCGAGCACATCGTTATTGAAGAAGTGCTCGAAGATACTGCGGACGGTGCCGGTGATCTCATTGCGATCGGGATTCGCGCTGTAGCGTTGCGCCAGATAGCCCTGCTCGAGCGCGTCAATTGCACCGCCCGGGTCGCTCGGGTGGCAGGCAGCGGCAAAACGCCAAGCCCCGATCGACGAGCCGACCAGTTCGATCGGCTGCGCGGAGCGCGGCAGCCATTCGTCAAACAGATAGCGATCCAGCGCCGAGAGGATCAACCACTTCGGGCCGCCCGCCGCCCCGGCCAGCGCGCCGATCGATTGCGGGGTCAGACCGTGGGTCTCGAGTGATCGATGCGCGGAAGCACCCGCGCGAAGTGTCAGAAAATCTTGAAAAGACATGGTAATCAGGATGACTATACGCTTTGCGGAACAGCATTCTACCCATCCGGATCGCTGCGTGCGCTCTTGCAGCCGCACGCGTCATCGGCTCGACAGGCCTGAGCCACGGTCGATTCATGCCGCGCTTGCCGACCAACGTCCAGGCAGGCAAGCGCGGCCATCGCAGCCAGATCGGCGCTTGCTTACTCGACGGTGATGATCTTCATCGCATTGGTGCCGCCCGGCCCGGTGAAGTCGCCCTTGGTGAGCAGCACCCGATCTCCGGCTTCCAGATCGCCGCGCGCCTTGAGACAGGCAATCGCCTCGGCCACCGGCACCGTGCCGTTGAGTTCGCTTGGCTTGAAAGCCACCGGAAACACATTCCGACACAGGGCCAGGTAGCGCTCGGAGTTCGGATACTGGGTGAGCGCGAAGATGGGTATATGCGTGTCCTGGCGCGACATCAGCATGGCGGTCGTGCCCGATTCGGTAAGAGCGATGATCGCATCGGCGTGCATATGGCGCGCGGTATACATCGTGGCCATGGCGATGGCCTCGTCGGTACGCTTGAAGTGCGACGCCAGACCGCTTGCGGTGCGGTCGGTCGTGACCTCGCGCTCGGCGCCCACGCAGATCCTGCTCATCGAGGCGACGGTCTGGACCGGATATTTGCCCACCGCGGTCTCGGCCGACAGCATCACCGCGTCGGTGCCGTCGAGCGTGGCGTTGGCGACATCCAGCACCTCGGCGCGCGTGGGCACCGGGTTTTCGATCATCGACTCCATCATCTGGGTGGCGGTGATCACCAGGCGGTTCATCTCGCGTGCCATGGCGATGATGCGCTTCTGCACGCCCGGCAGTTCCGGATCGCCGATCTCCACGCCGAGATCGCCGCGGGCCACCATGACCGCGTCCGAAGCGCTGATGATCTCATCGAGTGCGGCGATCGCCTCGGCGCGTTCGATCTTCGCACACAGGCGCGCCGAGCCGCCGGCTTCGCGCAGCATGCGCCGCGCTTCGTGCATGTCCGAGGCGCTGCGCACAAACGATACCGCCAGGTAATCGGCCTCCAGCTCGGCGGCCACCCGGATATCGCCGGCGTCCTTTTCGGTCAGGCCGCCGGCCGACAGGCCGCCGCCGCGCAGATTCACGCCCTTGCGACCGGACAGCTTGCCGCCGACCTCTACCGTGCACACGATCCGGTGATCGTCGACCGAGTCCACGACCAGTGATATCGCGCCGTCGTTGATCAACAGGTGGCTGCCCTGACGCACGTCCTTGAGCAGCGGCGGATAGTGAATGGCAACCTGCTCGCGCGTGCCCGCGTCGGCGCCAAGCTGCGTGTCCAGGGTGAAGGTCTGACCGGCCTCGAGTTCGACCGCGTCGTCGGCGAACGACTCGATACGGATCTTCGGCCCCTGCAGATCGGCGAGCACGGCCACCGGCAGCTTAAGTTCGGCTGCGGCGGCACGCACATTCCTTACGCGCTGGCGATGATCATCCGCGTTGCCGTGCGAGAAGTTGATACGCACCACGTTGACACCCGCCTGGAGCAGACGGGACAGCACATCCGGCGAGTCGGAGGCGGGTCCGAGCGTGGCGACGATCTTGGTTTTTCGGTTCATAGCGTGCTTGCAGGTTTCCGTGGCGGTGAAGAGTCAATACAGCGGACGCCGTTACCGTACGGCGAAAGCCCGCACGATCGGCAGACGTACGGCCGCGTAATTTCGGCCCGGCTGTGCTTGCCACGGACACTAGCACAGGCTTTGGACATCCGATGGGGCACTCGCGCTGCAACACAGGCGCGGCTGCGGCTGGTATGGGCTGATGCGCCGGCCTTGCGCGTTATCACTCGATACGCGACATCCGACGTCGTCGAGGCGCAAGCGCCTGCCTGGTATTACAGCGCCCTGGGCCCGCCGGCCTGTTCGGCTACGTCTTTTAAACGCCCTGCACGTATCCAGCGCGCTCGTTCATATGCCAGCGAACGCGGCGTGTGCGCGGGATTCAAGCAAGGATCAATCGCGCGGCAGTCGATCGTTCAAGTCCTTGTGGTTCGACTTGTCGGATGGCTCATCGGCCGTCGAGGTCTGATCGTCGATGACTCGATCCTGGTCTTGACGCCATTCTTCCAGGCTCTGACTGGTCCGCCGCGGTCCGGGCGCGAACAGGCCGGATACGGTCTGGCCCACGCTGCGATTGAAGGCTCGCACGCTGTCGTAGACGCGCGCGCCCTGCTCGCGATCGCGGCCAAACAGACCCGACAGCGAGCGATGCGCAGCCTGGACACCGCGGGTCCCGGTATCCACTACCGTCTCGACGCGTTGCTGACGCTGGCGAAAGCGCGTGCGTGCTTCGACCAGCAGCCCGGCGTCGCCGTAGCCGCCAACCAGCACCCGCAAACGGCGGTTGGCCGAGCCGATAGCCGCGTTGAGCCGCAGCGCGGTGATGATGACGGCCAGCAGGCCGATGAAGACCAGCGTGGCAAACATCACGAGCCCGTCGGGTGAAAGATATCCAGATGCGCTTCAACGCCCTGTGCGCCCAGTTGCTGCTTCAACTCGCGGGCAACGGTGTCGTAAACGCGGCGCCGGATCATGCGCGGCGCCAGACCGGCCAGGGCACCACCCCAGCGCGAGCGGCTGCGCGCCAGGGTCATCGGATTGACGATCTCGATGAGAATCCGGCTGCCGCTGACCTCGGCCAGCACGCCGGCCAGCTCCTCGTGAGCGTGCTCCAGATCGTGAGCCAGTTTCGACATATCGCGTTCGAGCCCATCCAGACGCTGATAGGCACGCCACAACAGAACCACGGCAATCGCCAGGGCAACAGCGAACCCGAAAGTGACAAGTGCTAGCGCCATGACGACTCCTCGATTGACTCATCGATCTTGACAATGCTCGATGGCATATTGCCGCAGTGCAGCAAACGGCGCAAATACATAGGATCAACCGTCCTCGCTACACTGCGTCCATCACCTTTATACCGCCACGGCGCGGTTTCGTCATGACCCCTGCATCGGAACAAACGCCCCTCGCGGGCCGTCGTATCGGGATTCCCGAATCGCGCCAGCTCGATCTGTTCGCCGACATGCTCGAACGCCGCGGCGCGCAAGCCGTACGCTGCCCGCTCGTCGATATCCGCGACGCGCCCGACCCCGCGCCGGTCCAGGCCTGGCTGAACGACGTCTGCGGCCATGGCCTGGACGACATGATCTGGCTCACCGGCGAAGGCGTGCGCCGACTCACCGTATTCGCAGAGCGCGAGTCGGACGACGCGCTGGCCCAGTTCATTGCGCGACTAGCGAAGGCGCGTGCCATCACGCGTGGCCCCAAGCCTGCGCGTGAGCTGCGTACGCACGGCCTGGGCTCGGATCTTGCCGGCAACGCGCCCACGACGGCCGGTGTGATCGAAGCCCTGGCCGAGCTGGATCTCGCCGGCCATCGTATCGGGGTGCAGTTGTACGGCACGGATCCCAACCAGCCGCTGATGGATTTTCTAGCCGGGGAGAAGGCCATCGTCCTGCCGGTGTCGCCCTATATCTATGCAGACGAAGCCGAAGAGCCGACGGTGCTGGCTTTCATCGAGCGTATCGAAGCCGGCGAACTGGACGCGGTGGCCTTTACCAGCTCGCCGCAGATCAAGCGGATGCTCAAGGTGGCACGCAACCACGGCCGCGAGGCCGCGCTGGTCAGCGCACTCACCGGGCTTTGCGTAGCGGCAGTCGGGCCACTGGTGGCCGAGCGACTGCAGGAGGCCGGTATTGCCGTCACGCTCATGCCGGAAAACAACTACTTCATGAAGCCGCTCGTGCGTGCGCTGGTGGCCCATTTCGACAACGCATCAGTCTAGGCACTTGCCGGACTCGGGCTGGTTGCGCTGGTTGGGCCGACCCCCGGCCCATCGTTGATCCAACGCGCCGCCGCTGCAGCGGCAAACGCCCAACTTCATCTATGCCAAAGGCCCCAAAACCTCATGAGTCCATCCCGTTCCTCGATCAAGCCCGCCGCCCTGCTCGGCCTGCTGGCGCTCGTCCCGTTCGTAGCCGGCGTGTACTACGCCTATGCCGGCAGTACGCTAGACGCCGCTGCGGCCCTGCGCTGGCTCGCACCATATCTGGCAGTTATTGTGGGCTTCATCGGCGGGGTGCAGTGGGGGCGCATGCTGTCAAAACCGGGCATCCGATTCATGGATATGGCCTGGGCCGTGGTACCCGCGCTGATTGCCTGGGGCGCGCTGCTCACCGCCAACCCCTGGCGCGTCGCCCTGCTGCTTGTTGCTCTCATCGCCGCCTGGCTGATGGACGAATACGGCGCACGACGCGGCTGGCAGCCACGCGGTTTTCTGCAATTGCGACGAGTGCTCACGCTGGTTGTCGGTGGCTGTGTCATCGCCATCGCCTGGCGCGTGATTCGTGGCTGAGTCGGCGCTCGCGGTCGAAACCCGTACGATGGGGGCCGCAGACGGCGGTTGCTTTGCGCTGACCACGGTTCAGGCACAGATCCACGAACCCCGTGCACCGGTCATCCTGCTGCACGGCATGTTCACCGACCGACGCTTCTGGCTATCGGACAAGGGCGTAGGACTAGCCGCCTATCTGGCCGCTCGAGGTCATCCGGTTTTTATCGTGCAACGGCGCGGCCTGGGCGATTCGCCGGCCACCGAGCAACGCTGCGGTCTGGACGAACAGTTGCACCACGACCTGCCCGCCGTCCAGGCCATTGTTGCCAACCATGTGGCCGAGCCTGCCTTCTGGCTCGGCCACTCCTTCGGCGGCGTCACCGCCGCGCGGGCGGTCGCACAGACACTTGATGCCAGCCAGGTCGCCGGCCTCGTGCTGATCGCCAGCCAGTTCAAAGTCGGTAAACGCGCGCTCGATTGGCCGGGCAATATGCTGACCCGGGCGCTCGTTCGAGTCTGCGGCCATCTACCGGCCCGCGCCGTCGGCCTCGGCCCCGTCAACGAGCCGGCTGCTGCGGCTCAGGACGCCTGCCGATGGGTGAGCGAAGGGCGGCGTCAGCCTGAGATTCGGAAGTCGCTACAGAAAATCACGGTGCCGACACTCGCCATATCGGGCGTTGCCGACCGCGTGGATCCCACCGTGGGATGCGAGCGGTTCGTTTCGCATTTCTCTAGTGCGGACGTGCGGTTCGTGCGAGCCGGAATCGAGCAAGGCTTTGCTCGGGATTACGATCATGCGGGCGTGGTGATCAGCAAGCCGGCCCAGGCCGAGATATGGCCTTTGATTGGCGATTGGCTTACCGGCTGACCGGTAACACGGGCATGCCGCAAATTACAGGCGGCCTTGGCGGCACTCAGACAGGCTGGCCGCACCGGGCCGTGCCTCGGAAACTCTTTGGCGCAGCGCTTCTCGTCGCGTCACACGGGCCTCGATACAGGCACCGCGATAAGAGCAAAGAGTCGAAAATCGACTCGGATGTCTTGCCTGTATTGAATTGTATTCAATCCCCTTGGCGCAGCGCCGAGCAGTGGAGGTCGAAAGAGAAGAAGACAGCCGGATGTTTGCGCGTAGCGAGTTTCCGGCTGCTCCCAAGGGAAATTGATAAGGCGGGCGCAGCCGCGCAGGGGTCGCCCCGAGAGGCGGAGCATCGACGCAAGATGGGGTGTCTTTTAATGAAAAGGCACGCATGTGGACAAGCAAATATAAGTAACTCGCGCAGCAGCGCGACACCAAGCCCAGACCAATACCAATCCATCAGCCATGCTCAGATCAAAAGCTTCATCGTCGGTCTAGGCGCCGGCAGGCTGATCAGCCGATATTCCCGCTGATCAGCGCTTCGACCCTAAAGATTCACGCCCCAATCAAACTCTGCCCACAAACCCGCAGCACATTACCGGAGACACCACCGGCACCGGGCGTCGCCAGAAAGAGAATCGCCTCGGCCACGTCACGCGGTTCACCGCCCTGGGACAGCGACGACAGGCGACGCCCGCCTTCACGCACGCCAAAAGGCATTTCAGCAGTCATACGGGTTTCGATAAAGCCAGGGGCGACGGCGTTGACGGTCACGCCGCGATCCCGATCAGTCGTGCCGCGACGTTCGACGAAGCCGATAAGGCCGGCCTTGGTGGCGCCGTAGTTGGTCTGACCGCGATTGCCGGCAATACCGCCGATCGAGCACAGGCAGATCACGCGGCCGTGTTCGTTGATGATGTTCTCGGCGGACAGCACTTCATCGACGTTGATGATCGCCGCCAGGTTGATGGCCTGCACCATATCCCAGTAGTGCTCGGGCATGTTGGCGAGCGTCTTGTCGCGGGTCACGCCCGCGTTGTGGATGACGATATCCACGCCGCCGAACGTGTCCTTGAAGAAAGCGGCGATCTCACGCGGGGCGTTGTCGTCAGTGATATCGAGCGCAAGTGCCGTGCCGCCGAACTCGGCGACGGTCTCGTCGAGAGTGTCCCTGTCCTGTGGGATATCAAGACAGACCACCGTAGCGCCTTCGCGGGCCAGCCGCTGGGCGGTGGCGGCACCGATGCCGCGGGCACCGCCGGTGACAAGCGCCACCTTGCCCTTGAGCGGCTGCGTGGTGGCGATCGCCTCAGGCACGATACCGGCCGCAGTCACGGTCAGCGGCTGGCCATCGACAAAGGCGCTGTAATCGGACAGCAAGAAACGCACCGGCCCGCCGATACGCGTCTCGGCACCGGGCTCTACATAAAGCATGTTGACGGTTGAGCCAAAACCACCGATTTCCTTGGCGAACGAGCGCACGAACCCTTCGACCGCGCGCGCCGCGGCGGCGGCCGAGACGGTTTCCATCGCTTCTGGCTGGCTGGCGAGCACGACCACGCGGGCATTGCCGGTAAGCTTGCGGGCGACCGGATGAAAGAAATCGTAAAGCGACTTGAGTTGGGCAACGTCGCTCATGCCGGTGGCATCAAAGACCAGCGCATCGTACCTGGCGTCGTCGCGCGGGGCCGGCTTGTCGGACCGCTCGACGGTGGCGCCGGTGGTCTTGAGCAGACGATCCACCTCGACCGTTGCAGTGGCATTGGGTACTGCGCCGACCAGCACGGTCTGACCGTCGAGAAAATAGTCCTGATACGGGCCGTCCGCGCGCTCGAGCGCTGTCGGCGTCGGCAGACCAACGCTCTTGATGACGCTGCGCAGCGTGGCATTGGATGACGCCTTGACCAGATAGTCGCTCATACGGTCTCCTCGGATAGCGTGGGACGACGGCCTACAGCCTGTCGTCGTGCAGTGCAACATGATTGATTTCAGGCGCCCTGCGTGTCAACCGAAAGCACGAACATCTTTTGAAAAACGAACAGCTATCTTTTCCGAATGACGTATTCCGCGCATGATCTTGCTGCGCTGCGGCGCTATCGACGTTCCTGTAGCATCGCCGGACTTCGCCAGCTCGGGCGTATTTCCGCTGCATGCGAGCCCACATGCCACGGGTATAATACGACGGCCTTAATTGTTCAGACTCGAGCCACCAGCGATAGGGGAGGCCGCCCTTTCGGCGTCGCCTCGCCCAGCCTGAAGCGATTGATGCCCCATTCCGCGCAGGCATGACACGGCGCCAGGCCCCTGGACCCGATCGCGTATTCGATACGTTGAGGAACAACGAGATGAGCCAGGATCCCGACTCGCTGCCGATCGACTCGCGTACCCGTGCGATCATCGACGGCATGCCACCCGAAGACAAACAGCAGATCGAGCAGCTGATGACCCGTGCGGCACGCGGACAACGGCAAATGCTCGAAAACGCTCTTGAAGACGCGGTCCGCATGGTGCCTGCGCCGTTTCGAAAGCGTGTTCAAAAGATGTTTCTTGGATGAGAGACGCCGCCACGCGCGCCGAACTGGTCAAGCTCGCCCGCATACTCGATACCGATCTGGATAACGTCGAATATCTGGCATACATGGAGGCGTCGCGTCTGCGCGCGCTGCGCGAAGGCATTACCGACGCACTGTTCGAGAAGTTCCGCTCCAGCTTCGCGGGATTCGCGCGACTGTCGTCGTTCCTGCCGCTGGCGATCAGTGCACGTATATCGCAGCGCGTGCTGGGGCCAACGCTGTCCGGTCGTATCGCGGGCGAAATGCCGGCTGCACGCGCTATCGAGATGGCTGCCAAACTCTCCGACAGCTTTCTGGCCGAGACCTGCCTGCAGCTCGATCCCGTGCGTGCACGCCCGATCATCGCAGGCTTTCCGGTCGATCGAGCCGTGGCCATCACCCATATCCTGCTCGAGCGCGGTGAATACATCACCATGGGCCGGTTCGTCGACGTACTCCCACGCGAAACGCTTTTCGCCGCCACAGACGCTATCCGCAACGAAGCTGATCTGTTGCAGATCAGCTTCTTCGTGGAAAGCAGCGAGCGGCTCGATCAGGTGATCGAGTATCTCGGTATCCAACGCCGCGAAGCCGTCATCCAGGCGGCCGCCACGCAGGATCTCTGGCCCGAGGTCATCGGCACCCTGCTACGTATCGGGCTCAAGGCACGCGTCGCGCTGGCCGAACTGGCCCTTGCCCAGAATGCGGCCACGCTGGATTCGCTCATCCGGGCGGCGGCGGCCAACGATCTGTGGCCGGCGCTATTGCAACTGGCGGGTGATCTGCCCGGCAACGCTATTGCGAGTCTGTCCCAACAGCCGGCTTTTGATGAGTCGGCAGTCGTTCGCAGCGTGATCGATTCCGTGGTGGCAAACGATCTGTGGAGTGCGTTGCGCAGCCAGCTCGCCAGCATGGGCCCGGCGCGCTGCGCGCGCCTGCTGGAAGTGGCGTGCGCCGAGCGCGCGCCGTTCATTGCCGAATTGGACGCACGCCTGGACAACACGCCTGCCCCGCTCGAGACGCTCAAGACAGCGCTCGAGTCGCTGATGCCCAGCACGCTCGCCAAGGTGCGTGCCGCCTGCAACCACGGACACCTCGCCACGCTGGCAGAGCAGACGGGCTGAAATCGTCATGCTTGCATGCGATTACGCCTGTCTGGTCGCGAGACAGGCGGCGGCAGCCCTCCCGGACTGAGCAAATCCCGGGCCATCGATCGAGACCGCGATCAATAATCAGCCGTGTTGTGCCTCGATATTGTCGGCCTCAGCGATGTACTGCTGCATCGCGTCTTCACGACTCCTACCTCTGGCCTGGCCCCATGCCTGCCACTTGTAGCGGGCGATCGGATTGAGCATGCCCGGGTTCCTGCCGGTCATGTCGCCGTCATTGGCCTGGCGATACAGCGCGCACATCTTGAGCCGGTACTCGTTCGACGGCTTGTTCAAAGCGTTGTTTGAGATCAGACATGAACGACTATCCTGTCAGGTCCGTGATCAAACGGCCGCGGCGCTCGCCTGATGCGCCAGCGTATTTCCGAATGATTCGGCTCGGCTGGCGCGCCACTCACCGCGTAGTCAGCGTTCGGCTCGCGGGTACAGGCAGCGTCGTCAATCTGGGCGCGAGCCACTCGACGAGCGCGGCGTAGACACTGTCGTGATGGGTGAGCGCGAAATGATTCATGCCATAGAAGATCCGACCGTCCTGGTCACGTGCCGACAGGCGCTGGGCGGGCACGGCCGAATGGCCCACGGCACTGGTCACCGGCACCAGCAGATCGCCCAACCAGCGACCCACCGGATCGTCGTCGCGACGGCCCAGCGTGGCGGCCACGAGAAAATGGCCGACATGCTCCGGCACCGCCATCGCCGCGAACGGAGCGCGGGTCGCACCGGTCGCATCGTGGTGCTGCCAGTCCTCGTCGCGCAGATAACCGTGACTGAGATCCTTCACACCGGCACTGCGGATATCACCGATTACCGCGAACGGCCGGGTATAGGAGACCTGGGTCAGCGAATGCGTCACACGATGACCCAGCCGTTCCAGCGGCGCACCCAGATGCGGCGAGCCGAGACAGATCATGTCGCCCAGTCGGTCGACCCAGTCGTGGCCAGCCTGTGCGGCATAGTGACAGGCGCTGCGTGCAACCAGCCCGCCCATGCTGTGACCGATGAGCGTCAGCCGCTCGATAGCGACGGGATAGGCATCGAACAGAGTCTGGATGAGATCAGCCAGTTCGCGCCCGTTCTCTGAGATATGTCGGCCGCTGTTATAGCGTAGCCGCAGCGCGCTGTAGCCCAGTTCTGCGCCCAGACGCGTGCCGAAATCGTCACGGCCGGCCTGCTGCCAATGGCGATCACTCATACCAAGCCCGTGAACGAACAGGGCCAGGCGGGGCGAGGCCTCGGGCAGGGCCGCGGCCAGACCGTCTCGCGTCATCGGAATCACGCCGCCTTCGGCGTCGGTGAACTGCATCGACAGCGCCAGTTCGTTATCCGTGCGCTCCAGATAGTCGCCAAACGCACCATTGAGTGCGCTGTGCAGCCCCTGCGCGAGTTGTTCCGGAAGCTCGCGCTTGCGTGCCGGGATCATGGTTTCGGCCAGCCCCGCCAGCTGACTGGCGCCAAAGAAGCCGATCCGTCCGATATCTCGGATTCGAGCGTAGACGAAGTCGCTGCTGTAGCCGATCGGCGTCGCCGCCGGGTTGATCCGAGCGACAGTGTGCGTGACCGCCTGATGGACCCCGTTGACGATATTCACGCTGCCGATGAACGCGTCTGCCGCCAGCGCCAGCCCGCCGCGCACCCACACGCCGCGATTGCCGGGGCGCTCGAGCGGCGCGGGCTGGCGCGATCGATCGCTGGGTTCTAAAGGCTTCGACACTGCCAGGACATGCTGCTGAGCATCTGACCGAGGGCCAGCAGATGCCCGCCGAGAATCGCCTTGCCGGTGACCAGCAGGCCGGCGGATAGCTCGCGCGAGGGGTCGGCCCAGCCGAGAATATTCATGAAACCGAGATGACCAAACGCCTGACCGGTCATCGGCCCGTAGAGCCCAAACGGATTCACCCCCAGCATGAATCCCTCGCTATAGCGCATCGGAATCTTGAGTGTGTGATCGAAGCGCAGGCGCACAGCCGGCCGGGTCGCCCGCCGAACGGTTTCCGGGGCCAGCACCTGATGGCCGTTCCAGACTCCGTCATCAAGCATCATCTGGTAGAAGCGCGACAGCTCTTCCGCGGTCGAGTAGAGATTGCCTGCCGGCACCACCGCGTCCATGAAATAGTCGCGGTTGGAGATATCGACGACCTCCGCGAAGTCCGCGGACAGCGCATTGCGGGCAAGTCGGGAGATGGGGAAGCGTACCGGTTGACCCGCGACATAGTTGGTCGCCGCACGCATGCGCGAACGACCGTCCAGGCCGTAGGTGAAATAGCGCATGCCCAGCGGCTGGCGCAGCCGCGTATCCAGATAATCGGTAAACGCCCTGCCGGTCACACGCCGAATGACCTCGGCCAGAATGAAGCCGCCGGTGATCGCATGATAAGCCAGCCTGTTGCCGCCTTTCTCGGCGGGTGCGGCACAGATCAGCTCGATACAGCGCTCCCAGTCCAGCAGCGTCTCCGGGCCGGCCTGTGCCGCGGCCACGTTGAACATGGGAAAACCGCCGCGGTGCGACAGCACCTGCGCGATCGTGGTCCGGTCCTTGCCGCCGCCGGTGAACTCGGGCAGGTATCGCGAGACGGGCGCATCCAGGTCGATACCGCCTTCTTCAGCCAGCTTGTGAATCAGTACCGCGGTAATCGCCTTGCTGGCCGAGAACAGGCAGATCGGGGTATCCGGCTGGGCCAGTCGTGCGTAGGCATCGACCGTCTCCCCCGGGCCACCGCCACGCGCATAGCCGATCGACCGGTTGAGCACGATCTGGCCACGCCGGCGCAGGCAGAAGGTGATCGCCGGATAGGCGCCGGTGCGATACATGGCCTCGACGCCACCCCAGATCGAATCCAGCGCAGACGCAGAAAGCCCCGCCGACCGCGGCGAGGCCTCCGAGCCGGCATCGATGCCGGTGAGGTGGGCCAGCCCGCCGTCACCGACATTGACCCGTCGAGCACCGAGCAGACGGCGCGTCATGAAGCCTTCCGCAGGTCGACGGGACGGCCCTCGGCCTGCCGGGCCTGAGCAGACAACGGGTTTAGCAGATATTCCTTGCTGAAGTCGTCGGTAAGCAGCACGTCATAGCGCATCGTGTCGTATTCGCGAACGGCTTGAACCTGGCTTTCGGTGAGCAGGCCGTTATCGAGCGCGCTGGCCAGCTGTTCCTCGATCGTCCCGCCCTCGATCTCGGCGTGCTTGATGCCGCGCAGGAAGACGCTGTACTCGGCGTCGACCTCCTGCAGCTTCTCGAAGGTGCGGATCAGACGACCGGTCGGGTCATTCTCTCCGCGCCCGATATAGATGTCGTAGCTCATGCGCTTGCCAAAGGGTGTTTCCAGTTTCATACCGAGCATCATCTCGCAAACCGCGCTGTTCATGTCGTCCGTGGGCCCGGCAAAGCGACGACCGGTGGGCAGTGCGATGGCCCTTAGGATCGGCCGCGCCGTCTTTATCGGGAAATTGCGCACGAACTCGTGAAACGCGTTCTCGATCTCGAACAGATGATATTCCAGCGCCCAGACGCCGTGCACCTTGTCCTCGGCCGTGCCGTTGTACGCCTCGAATGCCTTGAGCGTGGCCGAGGCCATATACAGATGAGAGAGTACGTCACCCAGGCGCGCCGAGGTGGATTCCCTGAGCTTGAGCGCGCCGCCGAGCGCGCCCATCGACAGATCAGCACAGAACGCAAGCGCCGCCGAGAAGCGCTCCATATGCCGATAATAGACCGACATCTCGTTATCGACCGGGGCCCTGGCGATACGCGCACCGGTAATGGCAAGGGTGAAGGCGCGCACGGCACGGTTCACCGAAAAACCGATATGTGAAAACAGCAGGCGATCGAACTCGGTCAGGCCTGCTTCGTAGTCCGGGTTGTGGGCAGCTTCCATCTCGCTGTAGACATACGGATGACAGCGGATCGCGCCCTGGCCGAAGACCATGAGGCTGCGCGTCATGATATTGGCGCCCTCGACGGTGATCGCCACCGGAAGTGCCTGATAGGCCGCGGCCAGATAGTTGCGCGGTCCCATGATGATGCCGCGCCCTGAATGGATATCCATGGCGTGGGTGACCACGGTGCGCATCATCTCGGTCGCGTGATACTTGATCATCGCAGTGACCACGCTCGGCGTGCAGTGATCGACACCGGATGCGGTCAGGTTGCGTACGTTCTCTAGGATATAGGCATAGCCGCCAATCACGCCCAGGCCTTCCTGTACGCCTTCGAAGTTGCCGATTTCGGTGCCGAACTGACGACGGATACGCGCGTACGCCGAGGTGATGCCGTACATGCCCTTGCCGGTCGCCGTGGACAGCGCCGGTAGCGAGATACCGCGCCCGGCCGACAAGCATTCCACCAGCATGCGCCAGCCCTTGCCGGCCTGCTCCGGGCCGCCGATGATCGAATCGAGTGGCACGAATACGTCATCGCCCTGTACCGGTCCATTCATGAACGCCGCACCGGGATAATGCCGGCGCCCGATGTTTACGCCGGGCGTGTCGGTGGCGAGCAGCGCACAGGTAATGCCGTAGTCGACTTTGTCCGCGTTCCCGAGCAGGCCGTCCGGATCCTTGAGTTTGAAGGCCAGGCCCATCATGGTGGCGACCGGCGCCAGCGTGATGTAGCGCTTGTTGAACGACAGGCTCAGGCCGAGCACTTGTTCGCCGTCGACCGTGCGCTTACAGACGACGCCGGTGTCGGGCATCTTGGTGGCATCCGATCCGACTTCCACGCCGGTAAGCGCGAAACACGGCACTTCCTTGCCGCTGGCCAGGCCAGGTAGCCATTTTTGCTGTTGTGCCTCAGTGCCGTAGTGGGTCAGCAGTTCGCCCGGGCCAAGCGAGTTCGGGACCATCACCGTCACCGCAGCGGTCAGCGAGCGCGTGGCGATCTTGGCCACCACGCAGGACTGACCATAGGCCGAGAAACCGAGGCCACCGTGCGCTTTAGGAATGAGCATGGCGAAGAAGCCGTTGTTGCGGATATAGTCCCAGACGTCTTCGGGCAGGTCCTTGAGCTCGAAGTTGACCTGCCATTCATCGATCATTGCACAGAGCGTGTCGGTCTCGTTGTCGAGAAACGCCTGTTCCTGTTTGGTGAGCTCGGTGAGTTTGAAATCCAACAGCTGGTTCCAGTCGGGCCTTCCGCGGAACATCTGCGCTTCCCACCAGACATCGCCAGCTTCCAGCGCTTCCTTTTCGGTGGCGCCCATCTCCGGGAGAATCCTGCGGAACACCCCGTATAGGCGCTGGGTAACCAGACGGCGGCGCAGCGGCACGGCGTTGAACAGCGCCAGCGGCACGCCGAGCACAATCAGCGCGGCAACGAACCCGATGGGCCCAATGATGCCGACTGCCCAGAGCGCGATCGCGAGCACAGCCGTAACGCCCGTGAAAACCACCAGCGAGACGCCGCGATACAGAAGCGTCCAGTACAGAGCGATGATGACCAGCGTAACCAGTAGACCCGTCATGAGCGTCTTTCCGTAATGTAGTGGCTTGCCGACGTTCGGCCCGACCCCATGTCAGAGTCGAATAGGCGTCGTGCTACTTTTAAAAATAATTGTTTTCAGATAATACCAACCCCTTTTCAGGGGTCAAGCAAGCGGGATGAAGCAGTGAAAGAAACCGGAAGCACCAAACCCAGCGCCCGTGGTCGCCGGCGCGGCTATCGCGGTCTGTCCGCCGATGAGCTGCGCCGCCAGCGCCAGGAACGGCTGATCGACGCTGGCACCGAGTTGTTCGGCGAGCGCGGCTATGCCGCCACGCCGATCGAAGCCGTCTGCTCGCATGCGAAGGTCTCGACCCGTCATTTCTACGAGCAGTTCGAGGGCCGCGAATCGATTCTGCACGCGGTTTATGACGCTCTCGTCGATCAGATGGAAGACATCGTCCGCCGATCGCTGACCGAATCCGCCACCCCGCTTACCCAGCGCGTCGCCGACACGATCGAGGCGGCGGTCTTCTATCTACTCGACGAGCCACGCCGCGGTCGGATTCTCTGCATCGAGGCGGTCGGGGTCTCCGACACCATGGAGCGCAAGCGTCGCCAGACCACCCACAACCTGGCCGAGATCATCACCGGTTATGCCAGCCTCATGGCGGAGAACGGCGTGCTCCCGGAGCGTGACTACCATCTGCCGGGCGTGGCACTGGTAGGCATGTTCAATGAGCTGATCGCCGAGTGGTTGACCGAAGACACGGGCCTGTCGGCCCGAGAGATGGCGCGCGAGGCCAAGATCATGTTCCGTGCGATGATCTTTGGTGCCCAGCACTATCAGCCGACCGACGGCAGCAACGACGATGCGGATCCGCTCGACAGCTACGGCGTGACCGACGACTGACCGACAGGCCGCCTCGCCAGCCGATATCGGTCAACGAGCCACTGTTCGTATCGCTATTGGCCGTTCCTAAAGCGCGATATCCCCATCAGCGAGCTGATTGCGGATATCGTCGTCGACGGGCTCGTAGGCATCTGCACCGACATAGCGCATGAACACCGGCTCATCGCCCGCGGGCAGGTAGCCGTCGCTCTTCAAGTCGACCTTGCGGTATTTCAGGGTACCGGTGACTTCCTGCTCCGGGCGCAGGCGGACGAATACCGGGATCGCATAGCTCGGCAGCTCGTGTTCCAGATGTGAGACCAGCGCGCGCCAATCGATATCGGCGAGCTTGTCGCGCGGCGTGATCGCGGCCATACCGGCTCGGCCGTCGTGGTGGGGCACCTCGACGCCGTAGACCACCGATTCCTCGATCTGCGCGAAGGCGTTGAGCGCGTTCTCGACCTGGGTGGTGGCCACGTTCTCGCCCTTCCAGCGGAACGTGTCCCCGAGCCGGTCGACAAACGCGATATGACGCATGCCCTGGTCGCGCACCAGATCGCCGGTATTGAAATAGCAGTCGTCTGTCTTGAACACGCGGCGCAGGAGCTTCTTTTCGCTGGCTTCGGCGTCGGTGTAGCCTTCGAACGGCGCAGAATCGGTGACCTTGTTCAGCAGCAGCCCCACCTCGCCTTTTTTGACCGGCTGCATCCAGCCCTCGTGGTTCTTCACCGGCGCTTCGGTTTCCGGATCGTACTCGACCACGGCATAGGCATACGGGCAGAAACCCGCCGTACGATCCATATTGAAGCCGTTGACGAATGCGAGATTGCCCTCGCTGGCGCCATAGAATTCGCAGATACGCTCGATACCGTAGCGCGACTTGAACTCGTCCCAGATATCCGGACGCAGTCCGTTGCCGATCACCGCACGCACCTGATGCTGGCGGTCGTTGTCATGCGGCTCCGCCTGCAGCAGATAACGGCACAGTTCGCCGATATAGCAGAACACGGTCGCCTTGTGATGCCGAATATCCGGCCAGAAGCCCGATACGCTGAATTTCGGCGCCAGGCAGAGCGTTGCCCCCGCACACAATACCGACGCCCACGACACTGTCAGCGCGTTGTTGTGATACAGCGGCAGCGCGCAGTAGAAACGATCGTCGGCCCGCAGCCGAAGCCCCAGCAAGCCCATTCCCGCGCCGCCTTTCAGCCAGCGGCTGTGGCTCATGCGCGATGCCTTGGGCATGCCGGTGGTGCCGGAAGTAAAGATATAAAAACAGCTGTTGTCGCTGGACACACGCCGCGACTCATCGACATTGCCGGTCGGCTGGCCGGACGCCTCGACGAGAAGGTCGCGATAGCCGTCGGGCACGCCAGTGGCGGCTGCACTGGCGATACACCACAGCGGTTCGACGCCGGCCAGCGCCGTGTGATGTCGGATCTCGGCGAAGGCCGGCTCCAGTTCCTGGCCTACAATCATGGCTTTCGGGGCGACCGTGGCCAGGCTGTGGGCGAGTACGTTGCCGCGCTGCTTGGTATTGCACATCGCAGACGCCGCGCCCAGCTTGGCCAGTGCGGCCACCACGATCAGCGTCTCGGGGCGGTTGTCGAGCAGCACGCCCACCACGTCACCGTGGCCGATACCGCCCGCCTTGAGCGTGCGTGCATAGCGATTGGCCGCTGCGTTGAACTGCGCATAGGTATAGCGCTGGTTCTCGAACGTGATGGCATCTTGCTGCGGGGTACGGCCGGCGTGTTTTTCGACAAGCGTGGCGATGGTGACGTTGTCACGAAAACTCGAGCCGAGCAGCAGACCCACGCCTTTGAACATTCGATCAAGGCCAACCAGCTTGGCGGGGGCGGGCTTGAGCAGCTGCCAGACGCTGATGGTGTCGGGTGCGGCGTCACGCTTGGCCTTGTGTTCGCTCATCGAATCCTCTCCTCGACCGGCGCATGATCAAATATCGGTCTGCCAGACGATATCAAGCTGCGAGCGCGATCCAGAGGCCGAACCGGCGCGTCTGGTCTTGCGCAGGGGCATCGTTGCACTGCTCGTCACGGGCTGCGACCGATGCGCTTGCAACGGCCAGCCATCAACCGATCTGCTATCGAAAATAATTATTTTCTTTTGAGCGTGAGCATAGCAGCCGATCTGTCGGATTGCGCAGCGGCGGCTAAGACTCGCTCGGGCCCGTACCCTGCTCGATACGGCTCGGCGCCGGCCGGCAGTCATGCCAGAGCGCGCTGCCGTAGGCACTCAAGGACACCGAAAATCGCTGCAGCCGTGGATACAGCTTCATATCCCGGCGGATACGATCCATGGTCTGGCGCAGCTGGGTATCGGCGAGCAGCAGTTCGTACTCATCGGCCAGGCGCTCGTCCTCGGGCCCGGCTTCAAAAACGCCCGCCGCCAGCAGCTCGTTCATGTACTGAGGCACGTAGTCGCGCAACAGCACGCCCGCGTCGCGCCCAAGCGAGCTGGTATTGGCCAGCACCACGGCGTGGATCGGACCGGCCGGCAGGCGACCGGCCACGACGTGACACAGCGGCGCGATTTCCTTGTCGGCCAGCAACGCCATCATGGCGACCTGGTCGGGGACCAGGCGGGATAACGTCTGCCGGTACAGCTTCAGGCGCGCAGCGTCCGGGTCGACGCTGCGCGATTCGGCCAGCAGTGCGGCCAGCATGTCACTGGGCGGACGCGTCTTCTCGCGGCGCCGCTGGCGTACGGCACCATCGGCAACTTCCTCTGCGATGGCGTCCAGCCGCTGCTTGAGTTCGGATATGGCCCAGTGCTCGGCGTCCTGAAAACGGCGCACCGCCGAGCCGGCCACTGGCCATTCCTCGGCGGCCCGCGCCGCCTGACGCAGGAACTGCATCGCGCGCGGCGTGCGCACCGTGAGATCTTTCTTTCCCGCCATGTGTGCTACTCCTGAAATCCCGCACTGCCGCATGACCGGCAGCGTCCTGTCAGCCGCCAAAGCGTTCCATGAATACAGACGAGAACAGCACGATCAGCTGGAACCAGCCCACCGCCAGCCCAAGGGCCGCGCCCACCGCAATCAGAATCCATTCGTCCTCTTCGAAGGCCGGCCTGAGCATGCCTTCGAACTCTCGCGGCGGAAGATCCTGCAACCGCGAGATCAGCGTCTCCTGAATAGCCATTGCATCCTGCGCATAGCCGGTCATGTGCGACAGCGTCGTCGGCATGCGTGCGACCACCTCGCGTACCGCATCGGCCTTGATCTGTTCGTAGTCCTCGCTGCCCAGCGTCCAGGTCACGAACGGGCGCGCCACGGACGCACTGTCGTCGATGGCCTGCTGCACTTCCCTCTGGACCAGCGCGAACAGCTTCTCGGCGTACGGCCCGTTGAGGATTTCCTCGAGAATATTCTGCGGCGTGAGAATCTGATTGGCGACCAGCGCGCCGTAGTCGGCAGCGACTTCCTGCTGACGTTTGAAGAACAGGCCCTGAATGGTGTAACCACCGAGCCGGATCGGCTTCTTGGGGTTGAAGATCATCTTGAGCGCAAGCCAATTGGTCGCACACCCCACCAGGAGACCGAACAGCGGCAGCAGCCACCATTGCTGAAAGAACGCCCAGGTTGTCATCTGAACGAGCCCGAACACAAAACCGAAATACGCCCCGGACCGGCCGATGAAGATGAACTCGTCGTGCCCGGTTTCGATGAATATCCAGTTGAGCAGGTGCTTCTCGCGCACCAGCACACGCGTGATCATGCCCTTGAGGTCGAACATGTAGCGCACGTTCTTGCGCACGTCGGTCATCAGATCGCGGATCATGGCCGGCGACTGGGCCCGGACCCGCCGCTTGACCTGAGCACGGACCACGGACGGGATCGCCTCCCAGAGCAGCGGATGATGTCGGTGCATCACGGTATCGGTGATCTCGTCGACGAGCTCGATCATGGGCTGTTCGAGCTCGGCGGCCACGCGATCCGGGTCCAGCCGGCCAAAGATCTCTTCCTCGGTAATCAACGATTCGGTGATCGTATCCACCGAGATGCCGGTCATCTTCGAGGCCTTGCGCGGCACGATACCCTGCCAGCCCAGATACGGCTTCCAGACACCCACGAACTCGACCGGATGGAACATCATCTTGATCGCGACGATGTTGGTCACATAGCCCACGATCGCGCTGATCACGGGCATGGAAATATACTTCCACGCCTCAACGCTCAGAAATAGGAAATGTCCGTCCATCGATGGGTGGGCATGCGGTCGGTGGACCGCGGCCGGGCTCCTGGATCGCGCTGGTGTTATCCGTCGTGGCTATCGTGTGCCGACTCGGTCGGGCGCGCCACTTTGACATCGTTCATTGTCACTATACAGCAGCGCACGCTCTATCCGGCGCGGGCGCTGCAGCAGGCCAGGACACAGGAACGCGGGCGTTGGGCCCGTGACAAGTCCCGGCTTCAAACACGATCGGCCAGGATTCAATCAGAGGCCAAGGCATCCGAGGCAGACGCGTTTGCAACAGGCCGGGTGAGCGCCGTGGCGTCCGCGCCGTGCAGGCGCGCATTGATACGCGCCAGCTCGTTGAAATCGAGCACGCCGGCGGCCTTGCGCAGCTCCAGCCGGGCAATCGCGTGGTCATACCAGGCCTGCTTGCGATCGGCACGCCGCGTGACCAGCGTGATCTCGGCCTCGATCACATCCAGAATCGTGCGGTTGCCCAGCTGATAGCCGGCACGTGCGGCCTCCAGCGCGGTCGCGCCCGAGTCGATGGCGCGATCCAGTGCCGCCAGCCGCTGACGGGTTGTGGCCACATCCCGCCAGGCGTTGTTGATATCGATCAGCAGCTGCCGGCGGGTGGCGATCAGGTCGAGCCGCGCCTGCTCGGCGTTGTACTGGGCCTCGGACACCGCCGCCATGGTCGAGCCGCCGGCAAACAACGGCATCTCCAGCTGCACGCCAATCGACTGGGTGTCGTTGATCAGGTTCGCCTGACCGCCGTCGGCGCCGAACGGAAACAGCTGCTCCTGGCGGCCGATGCTGCCCACCAGATCGACCGTGGGCAGATAGCCGCCGCGCTGGGCCGAGATCTCGTTGCGCGACGCACGCCAGGCGGCATCCGCCGACGCGACCGTAGGCGAGTTGCCGAGCGCGACGTCGAGCCAGGCCTGGCGATCACGCCCCTCGCTCTCCGCGGCACGCCCTGGCAGGCTTTCAGTCTCGTCGATCATCGACAGCGCGTCGGGCGAACGGCCGGTCAGCGCGATCAGCGCGTCCCGTGCCGTCGCCAGCTCGTTTTCCGCAGTAATCGCATCGATCTCGGCGCTGTCCAGGCTGGACTGGGCTTCCTGCTGATCGGTGATCGGCTCCAGGCCGGCCTCGAACGCCGCATTGGCACGATCGAGCTGGCGCCGGATCTGGCCCTGCTGCTCCCGCGCCGAGGCCAGACGGTCGCGGGCGGCCAGCACATCGAAATACGCCTGCGCCACGCGGACAATCAAATCCTGCTCGGCGGCAGACAACGACAGCAGCGCCTGGTCGCTACGTGCAGCCGCTACGCCGCGGTTCTTCCATACGGTCCAGTTGAACAGCGGCTGGTTGAGATTGAACGAATAGGAGTTCTGGGTGGAGCTGGTCTTGCCGCCACCGCCCCCGAACAGGCCGCCGCCCGCCGCCATATCGCCACCGCTGTCGGCGCTTTCAAAGGTCTGATCCTGGGTCACCTCGGTATAGGCCGCGCTCGCCGAGAGCTGCGGCAGCAGCTGCCCTCGCGCCTGGCGATAACGCGCGCCGGCCGCACCGGCTTCTGCCTTGGCGGTGAGCAGATCGGTGTCGTTGCGCAGCGCCTGATCGTAGGTATCGAGCAGGTTCTGGGCCGCCGACGCCGCGCCACAGGCGCACAGCAGGCCTGCGGCTGCGGCTGCTGCGCCCAGAAGGTAGCGATATCGGTTCATCAGGCCTCCCGGGCGGCACGGGCGGCCCAGCGTTCGGATGCGCGCGCGCCCAGCATGAGCATGCACGGCGTGAGAATCAGCGTCAGTACGGTCGAGAACAGCAGGCCGCCGACAATGGCAGTGGCCAGCTGGGTCCACCACTGGGTCGACGGCGCGCCAAAGGTGATCGAACGCCCGAGGATATCGATATTCATCTGCAGCACCATCGGCAGCAGCCCCAGAATGGTCGTCACCGTGGTCAGGATCACCGGCCGCAGGCGCTCCGCGCCCGTCTGGCGTACCGCGTTCCAGGCATCCAGCCCGGCGGCGCGGTTCACGTTATAGGTATCGATCAGCACGATATTGTTGTTGACCACAATCCCGGCGAGTGCGATCACGCCGATACCGCTCATCACCACGCCGAACGGCTGGCCGGCAATGAGCAGACCCAGCAATACGCCGATGGTAGAGAACAGCACCGCCGAGAGGATGAGAAACGACTGATAGAAGCTGTTGAACTGGGTCAGCAGGATCACGCCGATGAGCGCGACCGCCACGCCGAACGCCTTGGACAGGAACGACTCGGCGTCGGCCAGATCCTCGCTTTCGCCCTTGAAGCTGATATCGATACGTGGATTGAGGTTAGCCTGGCCCACGTGATCCTCGATCCAGGCGTTGAGTGCGGCGAGCTTGTCGGCCACGAGCACGCCCGAGGCCACGCCGGACTCCACCGTCACCGTGCGCTGGCCGCCGGTGCGCTCGATATTCTCGACCTTGGGCGCGGCCACGCGATCGACGAAATTGCCGATCGGCACCAGGCCGCGATCGGTCTGGACACGCAGTGCATCGAGCGAGGCCAGCGTGCGCGACTCGGCCGGAAAACGCACGCGGATATCGAGCTCGTCACTGGCATCGTCCGGCCGATATTCGCCAACCTTGATGCCCTGGGTGACCAGCTGTATCGCCTGGCCGATGCTCGCCACGTTGGCCCCGAACCGACTGGCCTCGGCGCGATCGACGTCCATCCGCCATTCCAGGCCCTGGGCCGCGCGCGTGTCCTGAATATCGGTGAATCCGCCCACCGTATCCATGCCGCGCCGGATGAATACGGTGGCCGCGTCGAGCGCGGCCACGTCCGGGCCGGCGATCTGGATCTCGACCGGCTTGGCCTGGGTCGGGCCCTGGCTCTGTTCCTGTACGTCGGTGCGGATACCGGGAATGCCGGCCACGGCCTTACGCACGTCGGCCAGCACTTCGTCGGCCGGGCGCCGTACGCCCCAGGGCCGGAAACCGAGCTGGACCTGGCCAATCACGTCATCTGCGGTGCCCTCGCGAAACGCACCCTGCCCCGAACCGACCCGCGTATAGACCGATTCGAAGGCATGCATATCCAGCACCTTGGCCTCGACCTGACGCACCAGCCGGTCGGCTTCGTCCACCGACAGCTGACCACGCGCATGAACCTGGATCACTGCGTTATCCGGCGAGATGCTGGGAAAGAACTCCACGCCCTTGCCGAGCGCGCCGTAGGCGAATATCGCAGCAAAGAACAGGCAAACCGCGCCGATCACGGTCTTGCCGGCATGCCGGGCGAACAGCTCCAGTGTCTTGACATAGAACCCGGTAAAGCCGTGCAGCGGCTGGCCGGGCTGCCAGACCGAATCCGCCCCGCCGGGGGCGGCGCCGCCGATCACCGCGCCCAGCGTGGGTACGAAGATCATCGCCATGAGCAGCGACGCACTCAAGACTGCGATCAGCGTGATCGGCATATAGCGCATGAATTCGCCCACCACGCCCGGCCAGAACAGCAGCGGCGCGAAAGCGGCCAGCGTGGTAGCGGTCGACGAAATGATCGGCCAGGCCATGCGCTGGGCGGCGTGCATATACGCCGAGGTCTTGGTTTCGCCCTCGGCCAGAAACCGGTCCGCCAGCTCGACCACCACGATCGCGCCGTCGACGAGCAGGCCGAGTGCGAGAATCAGCGCGAACAGCACGACGATATTCACCGACAGCCCGAGTGCGGCCAGCACCAGAATGCCGAGCAGAAACGAGCCCGGGATGGAAACACCGACCAGCGTGCCGGCCTTGAGACCCAGAATGCCCACAATCACGATCATCACCAGCAGGATGCCGCTGATGACGTTGTTCTGCAGATCCCCCAGCAGGTTGACCACGTCCTTGGACTCGTCCTGCGAGAAGTTGACCTGCACGGCCTCGGGCCAGCTTTGCTGCAGGCGTGCGACGGTATCGCGCACCGCGGCGTTGGTATCGATGATGTTCGCGCCGATTCGCTTGGTGATCTCGAGCGCTAGCGTGGGTTGACCATTGAGCCGCGCATAGCTGTCGCGATCGGCATAGCTGCGGCGCACGCGGGCCACGTCGGCCACGGTGACCACCTGCCCTTCGACCTGCTTTATGGCGGTGTTGCGCAGGGCATCGAGATTGTCGATCACGCCCGGCACCTTGATCGAGAACTCGCCGCTGCCGCTTTTCAGCGAACCGGCCGGCACCAGCTGATTGTTCTGCTGGACCGAATCGAACACCTCGCCGAGCGACAGCCCGTAGGTCTCGAGCTTGAGCGGATCGATATTGATCTCGATCTGCTCTTCGCGTTCGCCGGCGATATCGGCCTCGAGCACACCGGGAATCGATTCGACCTCGTCCTGTACGTCCTCCGCGAGATTGACCAGCAGGCGCTCGGAGACGTCGCCGTAGAGATTGACGACCAGCACCGGGAACAGGGCGACGTTGACCTCGTTGACGGTCGGCTCGTCGGTTTCATCCGGCAGATCGGCCTTGGCGATATCCACCTGATTGCGTACATCGTCGAGTGCTGCATCCGAGTCAAAGCCCGCCTCGAACTCCAGAATCACGCTGGCGTGGCCTTCGGAGGCGCTTGCGCTGATCTCCTTGAGCCCCTCAATGGAGCGCAGTTCCTGCTCCATCGGCCGTACCAGCAGGCGCTCGGCGTCCTCCGGCGAGATGCCCTGATGGGTCATCGAGACATAGATCGTAGGGATCGTGATGTCCGGCGACGATTCCTTGGGGATATCGCGATAGGCCGTGGCACCGGCGAAGAGGATCACGATCAGCCCGAGCACCACCGTGCGCGGACGCGAGAACGCCGCGGCGATCAGCCCGTTCATGTGGCGGGGGCAGCGTCCGGCGCGGCCGCAGGTATTGCCATCGGCGCGGATGAACCGCCGTCGGCGGCGGACGCCGGATCGTCGACGATGCGTACCGGATCACCGGCCCGGACAAACCCCTGGCCGGTGCTGATAAGCTGCACCGTGTCGGGGAGGCCGCCAAGCCAGAGCTTGCCGTTGGCCGATTTCACGATCCGGGCGGTGTAGAAGACAACATGACCGTCGTCGTCGACGGTCTTCACACCCATGTTGCCGTCTTCGTCCAGAGTGAGCAGATCGGCCGCCACTTCGTGTGCCGCGACTTCCTCAAGGGGCAGGATCAGCTGGGCCGAGGCACCGGCCACCAGCCGCCCGTCAGGGTTGGCGATCTCCAGCTCCACCGGATAAGTGCGCGTATCGGGATCGGCCTCTGTGGCGACATAACGCACCGTGCCCTCGACCGTGCGGCCATCGATCAGCGTCGCCCGGCCACGCTGGCCGGGCTCGACAAACGCCACGTCGGCCTCGGCCAGATCGGCCTCGACCACGAACGGATCCTGCTGGATCACGCGCGCCATCTCGTCGCCCACGCCGACATAGTCGCCGACTTCCACCGGCCGGGTTTCGAGCACCCCGGCAAACGGCGCCCGGATCACGGTGTTGTCGATATCCTGCTGCACTTCGGCCAGCCGTGCCTGCGCCGCTTCCAGATCAGACCTGGCCTGGGCCAGATCGGTTCGGGTCTGATAGCCCTTCTCTGACATCTTGCGCACCGCCTGGTACTGCAGGCGCCGCTGCTCGACCACGGCACGGCCCTCGGCTCGGGCCGCACTGCGATCGTCGAGCGCGATCCGCACCAGCACCTCGGCCTCGGTCACGCGTGCACCGCGACGGGCCTCGACCGCCTGTACACGGCCCGCTGTCTGGGCACGCAGGGTGACCGCACGATCGGGCGCGGTCACGCCGTTGAGCTCGACCTCGCGCCAGACGGTTTCGACCGACGAGATACGCGTGGACACGGCCACCGGCTGGGCCGTGGGCGTTTCAGCGTCGCTCGGCACCGTCGAGTCCTCGTCGCCCAGCATGCCCGAGGCCAGCCAGGCCACGAGCAGGACGACAATGACCGTCACGATCCAGATCGGACGGATATTACCCATGCCGGTCGTCGCGCTTTCCCGGTCTGGGTGACAGGCGCTCGATCAGATCGCGAGTATGATCCTGTGCCACATCCACGAAGTGATGCATATCGGCCAGGCGCGTGCGGGCACCGTCCCAGTCGTCCGGCAGATCGTTTTCGGCCGTCGCCAGCGATTCGCGCAGCGTCGCCATGCGCGATACATAACCTTCCAGCATGCGTAGATAATGACGCTCGGCCAGCTGGTAGTAGTCCTGCCGATCGCCCGGCACAGCGGTCGCTTCGAGCACGCCCAACCCATGCAGAATCCGGGCGTTGGTGCTCACGCTGGCCTTGGACACCTGCAGGTCGCTGGCCAGCTTGCCAAGGCTCGCCGGACCGCCGTGAATGATGAAATAGCCGAGCATGCGCCCGGCGATACGCGGCAGCCCGTCGGCCTGTGCCGACATGCCCATGCGTTCAATGAAATCGGCGACAGCCGGAGTAGAGTCTTTCATGGCGGCGACAGTAACGACGACGCCTGTTTCAGTCAATATTGAACGACCTGAACAAAGCTGCCTGATACATCGATTCACCACCAAGCCGTGGGCCAGCCGTTCCAGCGACTTTATACTTCACTCCAATACGGCATATCGCCCGCGTTCGAGACCCCGATTCATGCGCAGACACGACCCCTATGCACAGATTGATCCCGCCAGTCTGATCGCCCGCGACTGGCTGGCCCTGAGCCGGACACGGCTGGCCAACGAGCGCACGCTGCTGGCCTATCTGCGAACCAGTGTGTCGTTAATCGGGCTGGGGCTCATCACGGCACAATGGTTCGACCACCGGATTGCGGCGATTACCGGCGTCACGCTGGTCGTGCTCGGTGTGATTCTGCTCGCGGTCGGCGGCCTGCGATTCGTTCAGGAGCATAGGCGCTGTCATCTGCCGATACCGCCGGATTCGGACGCGGACGCAGACACGCGCTAACTGCGAGACCGGTGTATCGCTTGTCTGCGGGCTCACCTGCCCCCAAAACCGGTCCCTCTGACTCATCCATAGGCCGACCATGGCCCAATCAACCGAGCGCGCGCCAAACGCTGACCCTATTGCCGCCGTCATCTTCGACTGCGACGGCACCCTGGTCGACAGCGAGCCACTCAATGCCCAGGGCGTGGCCGATCTGTTCGCACAGGATCATTCGGTGCATATCGATGCGCGCGCGATCGAGCAGGAGTTTCGCGGCGGCAAGTTCGAGGACATGCTCGACACACTCGCTGCGCGCCACGGCATCGCGCTAGCCACTGACTTCACGGTGCGCTACCGCGCGCATATGCATGATCTGTTTGCGCGCGAACTCAAGACCATGCCCGGCGTGCGTCAGGCCATCGAAGCCATCCGTGCGCGCGGCCTGCCGATCTGCGTGGCTTCCACGCGGGCCAGAGAAGAAACTCCAGATGGCCCTGGAGGCGACCGACCTCGCCCGTTATTTCGGCGACATGGTGTTCTCCGCCTATACCATCGAGATCTGGAAGCCCGAGCCGGATCTGTTTCTGACCGCCGCCGCTGCGCTGGACGTTGAACCCGGCCGCATCGCTGTCATCGAAGACAGCGATGCCGGGGTCGAGGCCGGTCGACGCGCCGGTATGCGCGTGTTCGGATACGATCCGATCAACGCCATCGGCCACCATCCGGACGCCCGACTGACGCGCTTCGTGGAATACGACACCCTGCCGGGGCTGATCGACGCAGGCCGGTGACGCGTGCTCACGCGAACGCTGTGAGAAACAGGCGTTGCTATATTCGCTAACCCGTATATGATTAACCCCATATATACGGAGAAGCGCATGCAAAGCACGGCGAAAACGCACCGGCCCGACGGCGCCGAGCACGCCAGCGCCTTGTTCCAGGGCATGGCCGACAGCACACGCCTGCGTTGCCTGATACTGCTGGCGACACACGGTGAGTTGTGTGTCTGCGAACTGGTACACGCGCTGGAGTTGTCGCAACCAATGATTTCACGCCACCTTCGCCAGCTTCGTGATCTGAGCCTGGTGGCCGACCGTCGCCAACGCGTGTGGGTGCACTACCGTATCCACGACGCAGCACCGGCCTGGATACGCTCCACGCTTGATGCCGTGGCCGCAGCACAGGCCGAGGCCTCGCCGTTTGCCGATGATCGGGCGCGCCTGGCCGCGATGCCTGATCGACCCGGCGGCCGCTGCAGCGCCCCGTCGAGTGTGGTGCGATGAATATTCTCTTTCTCTGCACCGGTAACAGCTGTCGGTCGCAAATAGCTGAAGGCTGGACGCGCCATCTGGCCGGTCCTGATATCGCCGTACGCTCGGCCGGTCTGGCAGCTCATGGACTGAACCCGAATGCGCTCGCGACCATGCAGGCCGTCGGCGTGGATATCTCCAGACAGCAATCTGCGATCCTGGCCGACGCGGATCTGGACTGGGCCGATCGGGTAATTACGGTCTGTGGCCATGCCGACGAGCACTGTCCTTTGCTGCCACCCAATACGAACAAGCAGCATTGGCCGATCAATGATCCCGCAGGCGCGACCGGCAGCGACGCCGAGATCGCGACAGTGTTTGCCGCCACGCGCGATCTGATCCGCGATCACGTCAGCGCCCTGCTTTCGGTCTCTTGTGCGGGCCACCAGGCCGAGCCGCGCTGACACTCCGCTGTGCTCAAGGGCTACACGGCCTTCGGCCGCCGCCAGCATGCGTTTGCCTACGCGTGATGCTCAACCGAAGCGATGTGGTCTTCGCACCGGCACGATAACTAATGCTCCGTCGGGCCGTATTGCAGCCCTGTCTCTTACGCAGGTTCGTTCATGACCGTCATCGCGATTCTGATCTTCGTTGTCACGCTCACACTGGTGATCTGGCAACCGCTCGGGCTCAGCATCGGCTGGAGCGCGAGTGCCGGCGCGCTGGTCGCGCTGACCACCGGCATAGTGGGCCTGGGCGATGTCGCCACGGTATGGGGCATCGTCTGGAACGCGACATTTACCTTCATCGCCATCATCTTGATCAGCCTCACACTGGACGAGGCCGGATTCTTCGAATGGGCCGCTCTGCATGTCGCCCGTGCCGGCGGCGGAAGCGGCCCGCGGCTACTGGTGCTGGTGATGCTGCTCGGCGCGCTGGTGTCAGCCGTATTCGCCAACGACGGCGCCGCGCTCATCCTCACGCCGATCGTGTTCGAGATGCTGCTCGCCCTCGGTTTTTCGGCGGGGGCAACGCTGGCTTTTGTCATGGCCGCGGGATTCATTGCCGATACCGCCAGCGTACCGCTGGTGACGTCGAATCTGGTCAATATCGTATCGGCTGATTTCTTCGGGCTGGGTTTCGGTGCCTACGCCGCGGTGATGCTGCCCGTCTATGTAGTCTCGGTTGCCAGTTCCATTGTCATCGTGCGCTGGTATTTCCGGCGCGAGATTCCGGCCACCTTCGAGCCGACCAATCTACGCGAGCCCAAAAGCGCGATTCGCGACCGCTCGGTATTCATGGCCGGCTGGTGGGTGCTGGCACTGCTGTTCGTGGGCCTGATCATCGCAGAGACGCTTGGCATTGCCATCTGCGTGGTCGCCGCATTGGGGGCGGCAATCCTGCTGGCCATCGCCCAGCGCGGGCATGTCGTCGACAATCTCAAGGTCATCCGCGGCGCACCCTGGGATATCGTGGTGTTCTCGCTGGGCATGTATCTGGTGGTCTACGGGCTGGGCAACGCCGGGCTGACGCAGCATCTCGCCGGGCTGCTGGACGCACTGTCGCAGCAGTCACTATGGGTGGCCACCGTCGGCACCGGCGTGCTCGCGGCATTGCTGTCCTCGATCATGAACAACATGCCGACCGTGCTGGTCGTGGCCCTGTCGATCGACGCCAGCGATGTCTCCGGGCTGACGCAAAAAGCCATGATTTACGCCAACGTGGTCGGTAGCGATCTCGGCCCCAAGATCACGCCGATCGGCAGTCTCGCCACCCTGCTCTGGCTGCATGTGCTTGCGCGCAAGGGGCTGGTAATCAGCTGGGGCCAGTATTTTCGTATCGGCATCGTGCTGACGGTGCCGGTGCTGTTGATCACGCTCACTGGCCTTGCCGGCTGGCTGACGATGATCGGCTGACTACCACAACACGTTTTTGATGAGTCCTGCCATGAACGATCTGCCCAATCTCGATCCCGACTGCCTGACCGTGCGCCCCGCGACCGACAACATGCGTGCACCGCGCATCCTGCTGCTCTACGGCTCGCTGCGCGAACGTTCATACAGCCGCCTGCTCACCGAAGAAGCCGCGCGCCTGTTACAGGCGTTTGGTGCCGAGACGCGAATATTCGACCCGCAGGGCCTGCCCTTGCCCGACGGCGCCGAGGCCGATCATCCCAAGGTGGCCGAGCTGCGCGAGCTGTCGTTCTGGTCAGAGGGCCAGGTGTGGTGCTCGCCCGAACGCCACGGCAACATGAGCGGCGTGTTCAAAAGCCAGATCGACTGGCTGCCGCTGTCGATCGGCGGCATGCGCCCGACCCAGGGCCGCACGCTCGCGGTGATGCAGGTCTGTGGCGGCTCGCAGTCGTTCAACGTGGTCAACTCGCTGCGGCTGCTCGGACGCTGGATGCGCATGGTGACCATCCCCAATCAGTCGTCGGTGCCCAAGGCCTTCAACGAATTCGACGAGGCCGGGCGCATGCGGGCCTCGCCCTACTACGATCGCGTAGTCGACGTGATGGAGGAACTGGTCAAGTTCACGCGCCTGCTGCGCGCCGAGTCGGCGTATCTGACGGATCGCTACTCGGAGCGGCGCGAAGCGCCGGAGGCCGTCTCCAAACGGGTCAATCAGCAAGCGCTGTAGTCCACTTCGTCAGTCTGCCCCGAACTGCCAGTATTCCATCGTACGCCGGATACAGAAGACCTCGGCGCCGCTGTTCTCGACTTCGCGGATCAGCTTGTCGGCCTCGCCGCCGTCGAGCACGAACATCAGCTCTTCCGGCCGATCCGCTTGTTCGAAGAAATGCGCCGAATGGGTATGGCCACTGATGCCGGTGCCTTGCGCGTCGGCCCGCTGGGTCATGCGCTTGATGCCCAGCTTGCCGGCCACGTCTGCGATCCAGTCAAGCACGGGCTCGCCTTCGTGGCGGTGCGCCTCGGGCGCAATGAAGATGATCTCGAAACCTTTCATCGCAGGACTCTGTTGATCGGTTACAGCCCTGAATCTAGCGCGTCAGCTGCTGCCGGCCAACCGTCGGCACAACGCGAACGCGGCCATGCCGAGCCCGGTCATCACGAGCGAGCCTGCGACATGGATCGCGATGCCGGCAAAAGCCCAGCCCAGCCGCCCGGCCTGAATCTGGCTGAATATCTCTGCAGAAAAGGTAGAGAACGTGGTGAGCGCGCCCAGAAAGCCGGTCACCACCATCAGACGCCAGAACGAAGAAAGTTCGGGCAAAGCCGAGAAGGTCGCGATGGCGATACCGATGAGGAAGGCGCCCAGTAGATTGGCAGCCAGTGTGCCCGGCGGCATGTTCGGCATATAGCTGTTCAGGCCGATCCCGAGCAGCCAGCGCAGGTTGGCGCCAATCGCAGCGCCGATGGCGATAGCGAGGATTGAATAGATCACGGGCATCGTTCGATCCTCGGCATATTCGGCACCGTCCTTCGATTCGGTGGTCTGGCCGGCGCTATGATGTTCGCTGATGGTCGTCTCCGCCAATCAAGCCTGACAAGAAAAGTCTAGCACGTAGGTTTTGCCGTACTGCTCATGCGGGATCCGCGCCACGCTCGTCGGCCAGCTCGGCGTCGCGCATGCCGGTCTCGGCCGACAGACAAGGCGCACGAAACAGCGCACCGTGGTAGATGCCCGGCAGCGTCAGCGTAGTAACAAGCACCCAGAAGCCGGCCAGCATGACCACGAATACGCTGCCGATGAGGTTGTAGAACCCGATACCGGTCAGCTCGGCGAGCTTGAGGGTGGCCACCGAGTAAACGCCGAGCGGAAAGGTGAAGCCCCACCAACCCATATTGAACGGCAGGCCGCTGGGCAAATGATAGGCCGTGGTCATTACCGCCAGTACCAGCCACCACAGGCCGTAGCCCCAGAGAATCACGCCACCGACGATGCCGAAGCCGTAGGCGGCATTGGCAATCGCCTGGCCCTCCGGCCCCAGCAGCACCTGCGGGGCTGCCGTGCCGAGCGTGAGCAGCCCCAGTGTGCCGGTGCCGATCGGGCCCAGCGACAGCCAGCTGGATACGGCCATATCCTTACCGGGCAGTTTGTGCAGCACCATGCGCAGAAACAGAATGACCAGAATACCCATCGCCGGCAGAACCGAGGTGGCCCATAACGCATAGCTGAAATAGAGCATGCTGCGAGCCTCGTCGGTCGCCCCGAGATGCGGAATGATCAGCCCGCCCGAGCCGGCCGTGACCTCGGCGGCCACGATTGGCAGGAGCCAGACGGCGGTCATGTTCTTGAGCGCGTGTTCCTGGCGGGTGAACATCAGAAACGGCACGAACCAGGCACAGGCCAGCGCCATGGCGGCATCGAACCACCACAGATTCGCCGCGATCCGCACCGCCGTATCACCCCAGTGCGCAATCCCGAACACGACGAAGCCGTTGACGACCGTAATCAGGCCCATAGGTATGGCGCCGAGGAACATGCACATCGTCTCATGGCGAAAAATACGCCGTGCGTCAGCAGTGAAGAATATCCAGCGCGCCGCATAGAGCACGCTGCACAGGCCGAACAGCAGCATGTTGAACCACCACAGGCCTTCGGCCAGCACGCCGAGCCCGGGCACATCGAGCGGAAAGCACGCCAGCGCTAGCGACAGGATGCCGGTACCCATGGTCGCCGTGAACCAGTTGGGGGTGAAATGCCGTACCAACTCACGCGGGTGGCTGAGATGGGTGAGCGGTGCAGTGAATGCCATGAGAATTCCTTGGAAACGATCGCAGGGCGGCTCAGGTCGCGCCCGACAACCAGAGACTGCTGTAATTGATCTGCGCGCCGGGATGGTGACGCCGTATATGTGCCACGATCTCGTCCTGGCGTTCGGCCTCGATATCGATGAGCAACAGTAATGCGCCGTCCTCGATCGCCTGGCTAAACACTTCGATATCCTGATGCGGCAGCGATATGCCTACCATCGATGCCATCCAGGCCCCGAAACCGGCACCCGCTACAGTGGTTCCGATCAGTGCCGTGCCGCCGAGCACGAACCCTGCCGGCGGAAATGCGAGGGCAACCAACCCGGCACAAAGGCCGGTGATGCCGCCGGCAGCTGCGCCCTTCTCCAGCGACGGCACCAGATCACTGTGACGGATCTGCCCCAGTTCCTCCGCGCTCAGTTGCTCGTCGAAGCGAATATTGTGGTGCGCGACAATGCCTATGCGGTCAGTATCGACACCTGCACTGTCCAGTTCGCCGATCACGGCACGCAAGGCATGTTCATCAGGTAGCAGGCAGTAGAGCTTACGCATGGCGATCTCCTTATGTTTTTGACTCGGCGATCAAACTAACCAAGCTAAACTTAAAACAAAATCGAATTATTGTGATTATATAATTTGGCTCAGATTAATCATTAATGACCTGGGAGCACGTCGACACCGTAGCTTTGGGGCTTTCAGAGGGGCGAGGCACGCCCTGCTCTTGAGTCGTCCTCACAGTGTCGTACCGCGAGGACGCGACACATTTGATCGATTAAAGCTGTCCCCGCCTGCCAGATCACGCTCTCTACAAATCGAACGGCACAGTCAACGCAACCAGCGTACTCACGCCCAGCAGCATCGTGCCCATGGCGAGCCAGAACACGGCGCGGGGCGCTGCCACGGGCTCGGGCAACGGGCGCGTCATGAGTACCCGTCGCCGCTGTGCCGCCACGCCCAGCGCAAGAATCGCAAGAAAAAGAGCGATAGCGCCGCTGAGCAATTGCAGCGAGTTCGGCGCACTTAGATCGTGGCGCAGCAGCAGCAGGCCACCGTTGGCGAGCATGGCAGTACTGGTGCGCACCCACGACAGGTCGGTGCGTTCGGCCTGCAGCCCAGGGCGATCGCCGATGCCACGCCTCGACATCGGTGCTCAGCTGCCGCCATCGCCGATACCGAAGGCGATGATAGTCGCCATCAGTGCCAGACTCACCAGCAGGATCGCGCCGGCCAGCAGCCACGGCATGAGCGTGGACGGCATCGGCTGATCGCGCCGCATCGCCTTCTGCGTGCTGTGCCAACGCAGCGCACTCGCCAGCACCACGGCGATGCTGATCGCAGCAAGCACGGCGCCAATGATGCGCCGGGCGCCGGGAATACCCAGCTCCGGGACCAGATGCACGAAGGCGACCGAGCCGGCGAGCAGGGCCAGCGCGGTACGGATCCACGCCAGAAAGGTGCGTTCATTGGCCAGCGTGAATCGGTAATCCGGCTCACGATCCTCGCCTTCTACAGGCTCGTCGTTGTCGTTGTCTTTGTCCGTCGATCCGCTCACAAATGCTGTCCCGTTGCCCGGCGTTGCGTGCTGACTGGCAACCACCCGCCGCGGCGGGCGCCACGCAGCATCATGCCGTGGCCGCCGTGTCGGCGCGAGGCTCACGGTATCGGCCATGGCTGCCAGCGCGTCTTCGCTGGCTTCGGCGCGCTGCGCCCAGAACGCCGCTGCGGCCCCAAGCATTGCGACCTCGACACGGCGCGCGTCAGCCTGGCGACCGGCCTCGGCAGACAGCCAGTTCAGGGTGGCGCGTGCATCCTGGCGCATGAGCAGGGTCAGCATGAAGGCACGACTGCCACAGACGAGCGCGGTGCCCAGCACCTGGCCCGCCGTGGCCAGATCGGCGCGGGTGAGCACCAGGCCGGTCGCTGCCGGCACACACAGCGCGCGTACCGCCGCGTCGATGTCTGCGGCGTCCTCGCCGGCCGACCAGGCTGGTGCCCGGCGATGATGCAGCGCCGGCTGCGCGGGCGCACCCAGTGCCTGCGCTTCGGCCAGGCAACCGTTCTTGACCAGCCGCGCCCAACCTACGTAAGGCGCGGACGTCGAGCGCAGCAGCGCATCACAGAACGGCACCAGCCAGCAGCCCAGATGCTCCCAGAACAACGCCGTGCGCGCATGCGCGGCCTGGGGATCGGCCGCGGCCAGCGCGGCCAGTTCGGCGTAGTCGGCCAGCAGTTCGGCCACGTGGTCGCTGGCCGTATTCGGATCGTGCGTAGCCGACCCCAGCAGACGGCGAAAATCAGCCACACGATCGGCCGTCTCGCCGCCGATCGCACCGTGTGCGCCCAGATAAATCGAAGCTTGTGGCACGCACTGAACCACAAACGCTTCGGTATACGCCGCCTGCCAGGCCTCGAACGCGGCGGGCACGCTCAGGCCCAGCGCGTCGAACACCGCGCGATTCGATTCAGCAGGCGGACGCGCGGCGATCGCCAGCAGTGCCCAAAGATCGGCCGACGGTTGCACGGCACTCACTTGGTCGGTCCGTCCAGGCGATAAGCCTGGCCACTCGGCTTGAGTGGGCGCAGCATCCAGCGCGGACGCCGATTGCCGTCCGGCGAGACCTGCGCCGCCGGGCGGGTCTTGGCCATCCATTCGGCATAGATCGCATCAGATTTCTCGACGTCGACATGAATCTGGCCGGGCATGTCGTCGGGCTCGGCCTTGGTGACGCGCACGCCCTGGTGCCAGCAGTGCTGGCCCGAGATCGGGTCTGGATGCACGCCGAAGGTAAGATTCTGATGAACGCCCACGGCGGTCCACCAGACCCGCTGTGCGTCTACACCGGACTGCGGTGCCATCGCCGACTCGTCGGCCACCGGCTTGAGCGACCACTGGCTGCCTGTGTTGGTCAGATCGGTCTGCATGGTGCGCTGGTGATTATCGGTGCTGCCAGTGAACTGCCAGCGACCCATATGATGACTACAGGCCACGACGCCCGGCCGGATGCCGGCGGTAACCCAGGCTTCGGCCACGAAATAGCCGAGATCTGCATGCACACGGATACGGCCGCCGTCGACTATCCCCATCCGGCGCGCGTCCACGGGGTTCATCCAGACCGGATTGTTGTGGGCGAGTTCGTCCAGCCACTTGGAATTGGCGCCGCGGGTATGAATCTGGGTCGGCAGGCGGAAGGTCGGAATCAGCGGCATCTGATCGGCCGCGAGGTTTTCGCGATGGATGTGACTCTTGATATAGCTTGGCAGCGCGTATTCCGGCCAGCCCCACTCGACCAGCGTCGACGAGTAGAACTCGAGCCGGCCGCTGGGCGTGGGAAAGCCGTTATGGATGATATCGGCAATCTTCACGCCGACCGGCAAGCGGCCCTCCGGATCGGCGGCCGGGGTCGGGCCATCGCCAAAATCGACCGGCCGGCGCGTGAACACCCGGCCCCTTGCATCGATCTGCTCGTCCTCGAGTAGATCCGGGTCCACCGCTGCTTCGAACAACGCCCCCGGCCCTTCGTCGACCTGGAAACTGCCGTAGCGACGCATGTATTCGAGCGGACTCATGTCCTGAGCCGCTGCCGCCTCGGGCAGGCCGGGCACGGAATGATCGAAGATCCAGGCGTAGTACTCGTTCATGCCCATGGGCTGACCGGGATTGATCTTCGACTCGATATGCTTGCGGATGCCCAGCGCGCCGTCGTGGTCGATACGCCAGGTCAGATCGAACCAGAATTCGTTCTCTTCCCAGACCTCGCCCGGATTGGTTTGGCGACTGTCAGTGATGGTTTCGCCAAGGCGCTCGCGCGCCACCCGTGCCACTGGCTGGCGGAATGAAATCCAGCGGCCGTTGTGGGTCTCCATCGACACCAGATCGTGGCGCTCGGAGGCATGGCCCATGGGCAGGATGAGATCGGCAAAATAAGCGGTCTCGTTCCAGGTGGGCGTGAGGGCTGCGTGCAGGCCAACCTTAGACTCGTCCGACAGCGCCTCGACCCAGTCGAAGCCGCCGGGGTTGGTCCAGACCGGGTTGTAGACACGGCTGAAATAGGTATCGAGCCGGCCACGGCCTTCCTTGAGAAAATGCGGCAGCAGGAACGACATCTCGTTGACCGAAAGCGGAAACTCCTGCGGGTAGATCATCTCGTTCCACCAGTCCGGATGTTCGGCCTGCATTGGGCTTTTGGGCACGAACTTGTTCCAGGCGTTGGGCATCATCCCGCCCTCGGTACCGATCGCGCCCATCAGGGCATTAAGCAGGAACAGCGTTCGCGGTACCTGCCAGCCGCCGAAGTTGCCGGCAGCCGCCGAGCGCCAGTTCTGCGTACACAGCTTCATGCCTGCCCCGGCGATCACCTCGGCCACAGCCCGCAGTTGGGCCACATCGACCTGCGATTCGGCCGCGGCATACTCAAAGGTATAGTCGGCGTACTCCGCGGCCAGCCGTGTCTCGAAGTTCTCGAAGCTCACCGCATCGTCCGGATACAGGGACTCGAGATACTCCTGCCAGTTCCACCAGCGCCGCACGAATTCCCGATTGTAGGTTTTCGTGTCGATCAGATGCCGGGCCATGCACAGGAAGATCGCGGCCTCGCTGCCAGGATAGGGAGAGACCCAGTGATCGGCGTGGGTCGAGGTGTTCGACATCCGTACATCGACCACGATCAGGCGCGCGCCGCGCTTCTTGGCTTCGATAATGCGCTGGGCGTGCGGGTTGAAGTAGTGACCGGACTCCAGATGGGCGCTGGTCAGCACGATGACTTCGGCGTTGGCGAAATCGTTGCTCGGCCGGTCGAAGCCCATCCAGTACTGCAGCCCGGTACGCCCGGCCGCCGAGCAGATATTGGTGTGGGTGTTGATGCTGTCCATGCCCCATGCCTTGAACACACCCTCGGTGAAGCCGTCCTCGCCTTCGCGGCCGACGTGGTACATGATCTCGTCGCGCCGGTCTTCGAGCATCGCGGCTCGAATGCGCTCGGCGAGCGTGTCGAGTGCCTCGTCCCAGCTGATCCGGCTCCACTTGCCTTCACCGCGCTCGCCTACGCGCTTGAGCGGATACAGGATTCGATCCGGATCGGTGATCTGGTTCAGCGTGGCCGGACCCTTGGCACAGTTGCGCCCGCGTGAGGCCGCATGCTCCGGGTTGCCCTCGAATTTACGAACCTCGAGGCTGTCCCTGTCGACATAGGCCAGCAGGCCACAGGACGACTGGCAGTTGAAGCAGGTCGTAGGCACCAGCATGTAGTGCGTCTCACGGCGCTTGCCGGTGCCCTTGATCGGCTCGAGCGAAATCCAGTCGTCCCAATGTTCCTTGGGTGGAAACGCGGCCAGATTGATCCGACTTGCGCCCGGATAGAATGTCTCGCCGCGGGCCTCGGTTTCCGAGCGCAGCGCCGAGATGCGCTCGTTGAGCGACTTGATCAGATTCTTGGGTTTCATAGACCAGACTCCGCGGCTTTGTTCGTTAAAACGTCCGCAAATGAACGCGAATGACCGCAAACAAGAATCAAGAAAGCTGTCCGCGGATAAATGGCTGTATTGATTCGCGTTTTATTGGCGTTCATTTGCGGACTGTTTTGTCTTAATGCGTAAATGATCAAGCCAGCGGCACGGACTGGCCGCCCTGGACGAAGGCATGTTCATAGGCCAGCGGCCCGAGGAAGGCAAACAGACACACCCAGACACCCAGCCACGGCGCGGCAAGCCCGATGACGGAGAGCACGACGCCGGCCGCAAAGAAATGCCGGAACCGGCCGCGGGTCATCTCATAGTGCGCGATACGCGCATGCTCGCTCGGCGTGGGTGAGGCGAACTCGCTCGCCATAAACGCCAGATGCACCAGCGTCGCGCCCGCCGTCCACCACAGCACGAAGTCCACCGCCTGCGGGGCAAAGTACAGGGCAAACGGGACCACGACCGCCGAGCCGGCCGCCATGGCCTGTACCAGCAGATGCGGGGCCAGCAGCGGGTTCTGCCAGAGATCGCGGGCCTTGGCCTGGCCGAACAGCCAGGCGGTATAGATGGAACTGGCGATCGCCAACGGTGCGCCGATCCACATCAGCCATACGCTGACCCACGTCGCGCCCACAATGCTGGAGACGAAATGCGCGGCCAGTACCGCGCTGTACGAGACCAGAATCACGCCGCCCCTGACCAGCCAGCTGTTCCACTGCGGACGCCAGAAGATCATCCAGAAACGAAATGGATGGGACAGATCGGCAACCAGTAGCAGACAGGTCACGGCCACGAAGAAACCGCCGCCCACCGGGGCGACCCAGCGCCACAGCGGATTCTCGGGGCTCACCAGGCCAGTGGCTACCAGCATCAGCGCGATCAGATAGATGCCGCTGCCCACGTTCTTGGTCCAGGTATAGGCCGACACCCGCCAGTCCCACGGCCGATGATGGGGCTGATCGTAGGACAGCTTGGCCGCGGCCGAGGAATTGCCGCGGCCCGACCCGTCACCCAGCGGATTGCCTGAAGGCACCATGCCATCGTTGAACGAGCCGTCGTTCTGCGGCGCCTGAGCCCAGGCATAGTTGCCGCCCGCCGGGCGCGCGGCGGCCAGCGGATCGAGGGTGGCCTGGTGCGCGCCCTTGTAGAACATCTTGGGCCTGGTGTTCTTCTCCGGCTTGCGTACGGCCACCGGCTCGCGGTTGACGGCCTGTGCCACGCGCGACGTGGGGTCGTTCAGGTCGCCGACGAAAATGGATTGGGTCGGACAGACCGATACACAGGCCGGCTCCAGCCCTGAGTCGATCCGGTGCGAACAGAAATTGCACTTCTCTGCCGAGTGGTCGTCCGGGTTGATGAAGATCGCGTCGTAGGGACAGGCCGCGATACAGGCCTTGCAGCCGATACAGATGTCCTTGTTGAAATCGACGATACCGTCGGCACGCGTGTGCATGGCAGCGGTCGGGCAGGCATCGGTACAGGGCGAGTCTTCACACTGGTTGCAGCGGGTGACCTGAAAAGCCCGACGCGCGTCGGGAAACTCGCCCACGTCGACGGATTTCACATAGGTGCGCGATACGCCAATCGGCACATCGTTCTCGGCCTTGCAGGCCGTGGTACAGGCATGACAGCCGATACATGTGGTCTGGTCGATAACCTTGGCCCAGCGGGGCAGGCTTGGCTCGATGGCCTCGGGCGACGGTGACGTCATAGACTTTCCGGCCGCCGGGCGGCCTCGTCGATTAGTATAGTCTCCAACCATACGCTGGCTGTCGCAGAGCCAGAATTACATTAAATCGATACCGGCCATGCCGTCTGAGCACGGCTCCACGAGCAACCGATGAACTCTCGCCAACTTCAGATCTTTCTGGCCGTCTACGACAGCGGCAGCTTCAGCGCCGCGGCACGCCAGCTCTACCTGAGCCAGTCGGTAGTATCCCGGCATATCGCCGCATTGGAAGACATGGTAGGCAACACCCTGCTCACCCGCGGCGCACGCGGGGTCAAGCCGACCCAGGCCGGTGATCTGCTGGCCAGCTATGCGCGGCGTCTGTCGGCAGTCACCAACGAGGCGAAGGCCGCTCTGAACAACCTGAAGAGCGACTGCGGCGAGCCGCTGCGTATCGGTGCCAGCCTGACCATCGGCAATTATTTACTACCGCGCCTGCTCACGACCTTTCACCAACGCTACCCGGAGATCGAGATCGAGCTGTCGGTCGCCAATACCGAAACCACCCAGCATCAGCTTTCGTCCGACGATCTCGATATAGCCCTGACCGAGGGATTTGTGGACACCGACGTCTTCAACGCCGACCCGTTCACCGACGATCAACTGATCGTGGTGGCCGCACCCGACGCAGACATCGCGCAGTTGCAGCATCCAACGCTCACCCAACTGATGACGTATCCCTGCGTGGTGCGCGAAGCCGGCTCGGGCACGCGGGCGGTAGTGGAAAAAGCATTGGCCAAGCGTGGCTTCACACTCAAGCACTCGGTCTCGATGGGCAGCACCGAAGCGGTCAAGGGCGCGGTGATCGCTGGCGCCGGCTTCACCATCACCTCGCTGCGCACCGTGGAGACAGAACTTGCGGCCGGCACGCTCGTGCGTCTGCGACCAAACCATTTCTTTCTGCATCGGCCACTGCATCTGCTACAGCGCAAGGATCACCCCTCATCGACTGCGGTAACCCGTTTCATCGCCCTGCTCAACGAAATACCGCCACAGTAAGCCGGCCGTCGACGGCCGATGACCAGCCGCGCAACAGCTCAGCGCTACATACGCGCATGCAGGCTGTAGAACAGCCAGATCGTGCCGCCGACCAGTACGAACATGACGACCGCCGAGAACGCAATCGAGATTGTGTTCCAGCGCTGCTCTTCGCCCATGTCCAGATGCAGGAAGTAGCGCAGGTGTACGACTACCTGCACTGCGCCGGCGATCGCCACGATGATCAGCGTCGCCCCCACCGAGAACCAGCCCAGCGCTACCAGCGCGAACGGAATGATGGTAAGCACCAGCGCGGCAACAAAGCCGGTGAGATAGGCCGACGTCGTCGGTGCATGCACGGTGGACGCGGTATGGCTGTGACTTGAATGATCGCTCATTGCATCACTCCGGCGAGATAGACGGTAGAGAACACGGCAATCCAGACGAGATCCAGGAAATGCCAGAACAGGCTGAGACGTGCCATGCGTGACACCACATGGGCGTTGAGGCCCTTGGTGGCAATCTGGCCGATCATTACCGCGATCCAGATCAGGCCCGCGGTGACGTGCAGGCCGTGGGTTCCGACCAGCGCGAAGAACGCCGACAGGAACGCGCTGCGCTGCGGTCCGGCGCCTTCAGCTACCAGATGGTTGAACTCGTAGAGCTCCATGCTGATGAAGCACAGGCCCAGCCCGAAGGTCACGCCCAGCCACATCATCACACGTTGCCGGTTACCCGCGTGCATGGCGACCATCGCCAGCCCGAAGGTCAGGCTGGAGATCAGCAGCGCCATGGTTTCGGCGAATACGAGCGGCAGCTCGAACAGCTCCGAAGACGTCGGGCCGCCCGCCGTCCGCCACGACAAGTCGAGGTAGGCGACGAACAGCATCGAGAACAGGATGACGTCGCTCATCAGGTAGATCCAGAAGCCGAAATTGACTTCTGTATCCGCCCGACTGGCGCGGCTTATCTCGTCGTCATGCTTGATGTCGGACTCATAGCCGACTGTTTCAGTAGACATGTCTGATCCAGTTCGATTCCAGAAAGAGAGTGCGCGCCTGCATCACAGGTTCGCGTTCGACATCTTGTTCGCCGGCACGCCGGTGCGGTCGTCGCCGAAGTCCTTGATGTGCTTGATGCGTTCGAATACGCCCGAGGCCTTGAGTTGCTCGTAGCGTGCGTCCTCGATGCGCTTGACCTCTTCCGCCGGGATATGGAACCCGTGGTCATCGCGGCAACCGCGAACAATCACGGTGACAACCATGCCAAGAGCAGCCAGCGCGGCCAGCCACCAGATGCTCCATACGAAGCCGAAGCCGAAGATGAACGCGAAGCCGGCAATGATGACGCCGTCCGGGGTCGAGTTCGGCATATGAATGTCCTCGTACTTCTCGGGACGCTCATAGGCCGTGCCCCGGATCTTCATGTCCAGGAACGGGTCACGATCGGCTACCGTCGGGATCACCGCGAAGTTGTACTCCGGCGGCGGCGACGACGTCGCCCATTCGAGCGTACGGCCGCCCCACGGATCGCCGGTGACGTCACGGTTCTGGTCGCGATCACGAATGCTCACATAGATCTGCATGAACATGGCGAAGACACCGTAGAGGACGATCAGCAAGCCGATGGCCGCAACGATAAGCCAGGGGCCCCACGCCGGATTGTCGTAGGTGACCATGCGGCGCGGCATGCCCATGATGCCGAGCATGTACAGCGGCACGAAGGCAACATAGAAACCGATCAACCAGCCCCAGAACGAATGCCGGCCCCATTTCTCGTTGAGCGTGAAGCCGAACGACTTCGGGAACCAGTAGTAGAAGCCAGCCATCAGGCCGAACATGGTTCCCGGCACCAGCACGTTATGGAAATGCGCGACCAGGAACAGGCTGTTGTGCATCTTGAAGTCGGCACCGGGTATGGCCAGCAGCACGCCGGACATACCGCCCATGGTGAAGGTGATCAAGAAGCCGATCAGCCAGAGCATGGGCAGCTTGAACTCGATCCGGCCGCGGAACATCGTCCACATCCAGTCGTAGATCTTCACGCCTGTCGGGATCGCGATGATCATCGTGGCGATACCGAACGCTGCATTACGCGTCGAGTCCTGGCCCATGGTGAAGAAGTGATGCACCCACACCGTGAATGACAGGAACGCGATCGCCATGGTCGCCCATACCATCGAGGTATAGCCGAACAAACGCTTGTTGCAGTAGGTCGCGGTGATCTCCGAGAAGATCCCGAAGGCCGGCAGCACCAGAATATAGACTTCCGGGTGGCCCCAGATCCAGAACATGTTGATATACATCATCTGGTCGCCGCCCATATCTCCGGTGAAGAAATGGAAGCCGAACGACCGGTCCAGTGCCAGCAGGGCGAGCACCACCGTCAGCGCGGGGAAGGACAGCACCATGAGAATATTGGTGCAGAGCGACGTCCATATGAACATCGGCATACGCATGAGCGTCATGCCCGGCGCCCGCTTCTTCATGATCGTGACCAGGAAGTTCACGCCCGTGAGGGTGGTACTGATGCCCGATATCTGCAGCGCCCAGATCCAGTAGTCCACGCCAGCAGACGGGCTGTACGGCAGCGCCGAATACGGGGGATAGCCGGTCCAGCCCGCGGTCGAGAACTGGCCGATCAGGAGCGAGATCATCACCAGACCGCCGGCAGCGGCGGTGAGCCAGAAGCTGAGCGAGTTCAGGAACGGAAAAGCCACGTCGCGAGCGCCGATCTGGGTCGGAATGACGATATTCATCAGGCCGATGAGAAACGGCATGGCCATGAAGAAGATCATCATGGTGCCGTGGCCGGTGAACAGTTCGGCAAAATGCGAGGCGTGCAGAAAGCCTTCTTCGGCACCTGCGCCGATGGCAGCCTGCTGCGCACGCACCATCGAAGCATCGATAAGGCCGCGCAGCAGCCAAATGAAGGCAAAGATGATGTACATGATGCCGATCTTCTTGTGATCGACCGTTGTCAGCCATTCACGATAAAGATAGCCCCACTTGCCGTAGTAGGTGATCGCAGCCGCGAGCGCCAGCCCCGAACCGATCATGATCACATTGGCGAAAATGATGATCAGGCTGTCGTGCATGAATGCGTCGAGCGAGAGTTTGCCTAGCATCTTGGATAAACCTCAGCGCGAGCCGGTTAGTGGGAGTCCGAGCCGTGATGGCTCATCTTGTGTGCGTTGCCGTCGTGGCCGCCGTGGCTGTCGTGGCCGTTGAACTTGGCCATGACGCTCTGGAACAGATCCGGGCGCACCGACGAGTAGTAGCTCACCGAGTCGTCCTCGCTCGGTTTGACCAGTTTTTCGTAGGCCGCCTCGTCCAGCGTGTTGCCCGAGGCTTTCGCCTTGGCGATCCACGCGTCGAAGTCTTCCTGCGAGACGGAATGGGCCTCGAAATTCATGTGCGCAAAGCCGTCGCCGCTGTACTGGTAGTTCTTGCCGAAGAACGTACCCTTCTGATCGGCCATGAGATGCAGCTTCGTCTCCATGCCCGACATCGCAAATATCTGGCTGCCCAGACGCGGAATCATGAACGCGTTCATCACCGACGCGGACGTCAGATGAAAACGTACTGGCACATCCACAGGCATGGCGATCTCGTTGACCACGGCCACGTCGTATTCGGGATAGATGAACAGCCACTTCCAATCCATGGCAATGGCCTGCACCTCGATCGTCGGGTTATCCGATTCAAGCGGCTTGTAAGGGTCCAGATCGTGCGTGGTCACCCACGTCACCGAGCCCAGAATCAGGATGATCACGACCGGGCCGCCCCAGAGGAACACCTCCAGAAAGCTGGAGTGGTGCCAGTTGGGCGAATACGTGTTCTGGCGGTTGGCCGCCCGATAGTGCCAGGCGAACCACAGCGTGAAACCCACCACGGGCACCAGCACGAACAGCATCACGGTGAACACGAACAGCATCAGATTGCGTTCGTACGCCGCGACCGGGCCAGCGGTGAAGAACGTCACCAGATGGTCGAGGCCGAATGTATGGACGAGGCCGTCGACGCTGCAGCCGCTGAGCAGCAAAACGAGCGACAGGCTCATGGCGATTGTCAGCAAACCACGACAGCGGCGCATCTTTACTCCAGACATTTTCACGAACATCACCTTGCGTTCGACCGGCTCATCGGGCTGAACCCGAGCCAGTCTGTAAGAACCACGTCCTGCACTGCACCTGCATTATCCGCAGCGAGCCGCACCGTGCGCTATATGATGCCATCGCCCAACAGACGAATGTCGAATAGACGTGGATCGCGATGCTTGTGCAGTGCAACTAATGCTACGCCGACAGCGTGGCCAGCGAAAGCACGCAACACGCATGGCTGCAATGCATTCAGGCTATGGACGGTGGAATCAATATGGGTATCACAACTCATGCGTCTTATACGCAACGCTGAACTCAGCCGATGCCTTTTCGATGCATATGCCCACAATCAATTTTCGGGCTAGACGATCCGCCCACACCGACCTGAAACCGCGCGGACGATAGCTCAGACCGTCAGCCAAGGCGCATGCTGCACCTGCCGCGGCGCCCATTGCACTCACGTCACGAGCGGGGCGCAGCGACCCGCGTGATGACGCAACAAAACCTGTCGATTTGTTCGCCGTGGTCATCGCAAATACGCTTTGGATGAAACACCGGACCGTTCGCCTATCCTCGACAGGCCCGTTTACATCGCTACAACGCAGCCACCATCGATCCTATCCACGACTCGGGGATAAGGTCTGAGCACGGTTGGCAACAGTCGTGTCATGCGTTGCCCGGGATCGCCACCCAGAAAGGAAATCCGCCCTGAGTCGCTACGTCCCGCACGACCTTGAGGGTATTCATATCAATCACCGCGATCTTGTCGTCCGCAGTCACGCTGACATACAGCCAGCGCCCATCGGCGCTCGCACGCACTCCATGTGGGCTCTGGCCCACTTCGATCGTGGTGACCTTCTTCAATGTCTTCTGATTGAGGATCGTGACTTCGCGACCTCCGATGGCAACCGTGGCTACGTAATCACTATCTGGAATCACGTCAATGCCACCGTGACTGGGCCCGATGTCGAAATGCGCCAGAACCTTCTGCGTGGCGATCTCCAGCACGGCCACGTGGCCCGTGAAGTCGCGTATCCACAGGCGCTTGCCGTCGGCAGACAGATCCAGGTTATGTGGCGTGGGCATCCCTTCGACCGGGATTTCGCCACTCTTCGTCTGCGTTGCCATATCGATGACAGCGATGGCCCCGCCGCCCTGCAGAGTCACATAAGCGGTCTTGCCATCGGCCGTGAAGCGCGCATTGTGCGGCGTCTTGCCGACCGCGATCTTCTTGATTAGCTTGTGCTTTTCAAGATCCAGCAGCGCAACCTCGCCGGGGCCCGGCACGGCCGCCAGGCCGTAGCGGCCATCGGGCGAGATCTTGACGCCCTGGGCGGCTTCGCCCACATCGAAGGTGGCCAGCTTCTGACCGGAACCGGTATCCAGCAGATAGACCGCGCCGGTATCGATATTGCTGACCAGTAATTGCTTGCCGTCTGCGCTCAGTGAGTCGTAGTGGGCGCTGCCCATATCCGGGTAGACCTTGCCGGACGCAATATTCTCGACCGTACTGGCGTTTTGCAGCGCGGCATAGACAGGCCCCGGCACAGCCGTCGCCAACGACACGTCGGCCTTGAGCGGCTTGCTGGTCGTGGCCGCCTTGTCTTGCTCTGAGTCGGCAGCCATGGCGCCTGCATCGGCCCCGAGATTCAGGCTCGAACGCGCATCGTGCACCGCGCTGGCACTGAGCGATTTGCTGCGCTCGGCGGCGATTTCCTTAGCCGTGTACGGCTTGAAATCGGCCGATAGATCCTGGTTGTTGCCCCAGGCTGTCAGCACATAATTGAGTGCATCAGCGATCTGGGTATCGTCGAGTCCATCTGCCCAGGGCGGCATGGCGCCGTTGTAGGTCGTGCCCTCGACGTCGATAGAGCCCGTCAGCCCGAACAGCAGCACATGCGCCAGATACTCGCGGCCACCCTCAGCTGCCAGCACCGACGGCGCATGCCCGGCCTGAGGCGGAAAGGCGCCGGGTATGCCCTTGCCATCGGCCTGATGACAGGCCGCACAGTTCTGGTTGTATACGGACGCACCGGGGCCGTCGCTTTTGGCGGGCGCGACCGCAGCAGACGCCTGATCGCCCGAGCCACCCGCGGCAGACGACGACGCGCCCGCGGCCTGTGCCGAGCTATCGCCGCTCTGACTGACCTTTTCCGGGGTGACCGTATTCTGATCTATGGTGTCGGGCGTGTAATGCGATTGCAGATACTCGATGATCTGCGGCACCGCGTTTTCCGGTATGTACTGCTTGGCACCAAAGGTATTGAGCATCTTGTGAACGGTGTCGTCCCATTGCTGGCCGGACAGCGGCGGCTGCATGCTGATATAGGTCGTGTTGTGACAGACCGAGCAATAAGCCTCGACCTGGGCCTTGCCCTTGCCGTCCGCCAGCGGCGGGGTATAGCTGGGCCAGTCGCCGTGAATACCGTAGCTGGATCCGGTATCCAGGCTCTCCGGTTTGGGCTGATCGGCGCTGCCGAGCACGCCCTGGCCGTATTGGCCTTCGCTGACATAGCCCGGCGGATTGGCGTTCGCGCCGGCCTCGTCGGACTGATATGCCCAGGCGCCACCGGCCGCAACGACAAACGTGACCGCCAGCATCGGGATGGCCGCGCGCCGCAACCGTCTTGTATGTGTCTGCTTCATGTTGTTCTCCCTGCCTGCTGTACCGCGCTCAAGCCGCCGGCCCGACGGTGAGTTGTTGTTGTTCGATCTTGTTCCACAGATAACCGCCGGGATTCCAGAGCCCGTCCTTGGGCTGGACATGGCCCTTGGCGTCGGTGGCACGCACCGCGAGCATGTACTGGCCCGGTTTGTCCGGCGTGAAGTTGGCGTGCCATTCGCGAAAACTGTAGGGCCCGTGGTCAGTGCCCAGCGTCGCCTCGCTCCAGTTCTGGCCGCCGTCGGTGGAGAACTCCACCTTGGTGACAGGGCCGGTGCCCGAAAAAGCCACCCCGCGCGCGGTCAGCGGCATGCCGGCCACGGCCTTGGTCGCGCCGTCCGGTGTCGCCATGAACGAGCGCACCGGCATCTCGACGTTGCCAATCGGGACCATGTTCACATCGCCATTCTTCACGGCCTCCGGCGTGGTCGCTCCATCGGGCGTGTCGGGAATCTTGTAGGCCTTGGCCATCCAGAAATTCGTATCCTCGTGGTCGAGCAGCCGAATCCAGGACACATGCTTGACCCAATAGGTCGCGAACTTGCCGGGAAAGACCATGCGCGTGGGAAAACCGTTGAGCATGGGCATCGGCGCGTCATTCATGGCATAGGCAATGATCGCCTCGTCCAGCGCCGGGTCGTCGATATCCCACGATTTCATGAACGCATGCGACCCGTAGCCGGCCGGGCCCTTGCCAAAATCCAGGCCCTGGAACTGGATCTGCACCGCGCCCTTGGTCACGCCCGCTTTTTCCAGCACATCACGCAGACGCACGCCGGTCCATTTCGCGTTGGCGATCGCGCCGTTGCCCCACTGGCCACCGGCCATGCGCGGGGTGAAATAGCTGCGGCTGTTGCCCGAGCATTGCAGCACGGCCGCTACATCGTGCGGCTCGTAGTCGTTGAGCAGGTCGGCAAAAGTCAGCGACAACGGGCTGTCGACCTTGCCTTCGATCTTAAGCCGCCATTTGGCCAAGTCGACGCGGTTGGGTTCGCCCGGCAGGTGATAACGCACGAACATCGCCTCGTTGGGCGTAAACGCAGACGCGAAGTAATGGCGCGGCGTCTCCAACTGCACCGGGCGATCGGTCAGGCGCAGCAGAGGCAGCTTCTGCGGAAAACTGACGTACGGCCCGATCGAGTTCCAGTAGGGATTGGGCTCGGGGCCGATATACGCCGGCATGGCGGTTCCGGTCTGATTGGCCACCGCCGCATCGGCCCGCCCGGTTGCTGCCCCGAGGCCGAGCCCGGCAAAGGCCAGCCCGGCCGCGCCCATGCCGGCGCCGCGTAGCAGCGCGCGCCGTGACGCATCGGTCGGATTGTTGTCGCTTGGATCGTTATCTCGCATGGTCTGTCTCCCGTTATCTATTTATTCAGCTATACCCCGCGGCTTGCCGCGGCCACCTCAGCGATGGAGTTTCCAGAAGTGGGAGACGCCAGCCTCCTCCTTCTGGGTCGACCGCGCGATCTCATGCCGCGCGGTCGAAAGCCATCAATTGTTTTATAACTCTGCGCCGCGGCCTGTTAGCCGGCAAGCAGCAGGCCACCGCCCAGCGCCAGGCCGCTGATCCATATCGCGACAACCGCGCCCAGGAATAACGGCTTCCAACCCAGACGTGCCACCGAAACCAGACGCGTCTGCAGCCCCATCGCCACCATGGCGGCGGCCAGCAGCGCCGAATCGGCGGTGGTGAGCGTCTTGTGCACGGTGTCGGACATCGGCACGAACGAGTTCACCACCACCATGATCACGAAGAACAATACGAACAGAGGAAAGGGCGAGCCGCTCTTGCCTTCGGCGGCGTTTTGGTCGGCGCCGGCACGACGCCGCCACCACACGGCCAGCACCGCACACACCGGCGCCAGCATGGCCACCCGCGAGAGCTTGTAGAGGCTGGCATCAACGCCGGCATGCTGATCAAAAGCAAAGCCTGCCGCGACGGCCTGGGCGACTTCGTGAATCGAGCCACCCGCCCACGCCGCATAGACCGGTTCAGACAGGCCGATGGCATGGGCGATCACCGGGTAGGCAAACATGGCAATCGTGCCGAACACCGTGACCATGGCAATCGCACAGGCCACGTCCTGCTCGCGTCCCTTGATCACGCCGTCGACCGCGACCACCGCCGAGGCACCGCAGATGCCGGTGCCACAACCGACCAGCACGCTGAGCGTATCCGGCAGCTTGAGCACGCGGCCCACCACGACCGACAGCGTGATCGTGCTGGCGACCACCAGCATCACCAGCGCCAGGCCACCAAAACCGACCGACAGCAAGTCCTGGAGCACGATACGAAAACCCAGCAGGATGATGCCGGCACGCAGCAAATAATGCAGCGTCCACTGGATACCCGGCTCGACCAGGGCCGGCATGGGCACACACAGACGCAGCACCACTCCCACCAGAATACCGACGGTCAGCGCCGACAGCGGCACCGCCTGGTTGAGCGCCGGCCACGACGCGATGGCATAGGACGCGCCGGCCAGAACGATGCACAGCACCAACCCAGGCAGAATCTGCGGCAGGCGCTCGAACCATTGCCCAAGCCGGTTGGCAGAAAGGTTTGCAGTGAGTTGTTGTGTGGTCATAGCCACCTCTGTTGATCGGGAACTGCGGCGACTATAGATAAGCGTTAAATAATTAAAAATCGATTTATAACGATGCTACGATTCGGAAACACCTAATCGGACCCTGTCCACATCATGACGTCGACCCGCTTCACGCTGCGTCAGCTCGAGATCTTCGCCGCGGTGATACGCACCGGCCAGGTCAAACGGGCCGCGGCTGCCCTGCACTTGAGCCAGGCGGCCGTCAGCCAGGCGCTGCGGGAACTTGCAGACGCCCTGGGCCTGACTCTGTTCGAGCGCCAGGGACGCGAAATCGTGCCCACCGCGGCTGCGCGCCAGCTATTGCAACTGGCAGGCCAACCCATGGCCGCACTGGCCGATATTGCCGAACAGATGGCGCCGAGCAGCGTCGATCGTGCGCTGGTTGGCCAGGTGCGACTGGCCGCGTCCAGCACGATCACCCGCTATATCCTGCCGCGGGCGCTGGCAGCACTTCGGCAGGACCATCCAGGCCTCGAGATCACGGTGCTATCGGGCAACAGTGCGAGCGTAGAGACACGGGTGGCCGAACTGGATGCCGATATCGGCTTCATCGAAGGCCCGGTCCAGCGCGACGACCTCGACGCTTCGCACTGGGGCACGGATACGCTGCAGATCATCGCGCCACCGCACTATGCGACGGCAGACATCAAACTGGAGGCGCTGGCCCGACACCCTTGGGTCGCACGCGAGCCCGGCTCTGGAACACGCGCCGTGTTCGAACAAAACCTGGCGCTGGCCGGTATTGCCGCCCCGCGCGCCGGGCTGATCGTCGACGACAGCGGCGCCATCGTACGTGCCGTGTCGGCCGGAGCGGGACTGGCCTGCGTGAGCCGCCAGGCCGCCACCCAGGCCAGCGCCGTTGCGCGCGTCCAGTTCGTCGATCTGACCGGTTTGTCGCTGCAACGACCGCTATGGTGTGTCGAGCGTCGTGGCGGAGCACGCGCGCCTATCGTGGGGCGCCTGCTCGCCGCACTCGACCATGTCGCGATCGCGGGCACGGCCTGAAAAGCCTGCTCTTTCAGGCTGGGTTCAGGCCGCCACCTTATTGTTCTGCCTGATTTTATCCAAACGAGGAATACGACCATGACCATTGCAAGAACCGCTACGGCCGGACTGATCGGTATCGCACTGACCGCCTCTGCGGGCATGGCGGTCGCCGCCCAGCCCGAAGGCGTGTATTCAGCCGATCGTCTGCTCGACGCCGACGTGTATACCAGTGGGTCCAACAAGCAGGTCGGCGAGATCGACGACGTGATCCTCGACAACAACATGCGTATCAGCGCGTTCATCGTCGAAACCGACGGCAAGTTCGGCCTGGGCGGCAAGTCCTATGTCGTTTCACCCGATCAGCTGTCGGTCGAGACACTGGCTGGCGACAAGGCGACCGAGCCCAACTATCGCGTCACCCTCAACGCGGAGAGCAATCAGCTCAGCGGTTACCCCGAGTACAACGACAGCTGGTGGAACAACGCCCAGAGCCAGGCCAACGACGCCTGGGCGCAGACCAAGGAATCGGCAGGCGATGCCTGGACACGGCTCAAGGAAGGCACCAACAATCTGATTGATCGCGCCCAGGGCCAGGACACCAACGCGACCGCCCCCGATGCCGACCCCGATGCCGACCCCGACACCGGCACCGTGATCGACAACTCCGAGAACGGCGTCGACAGCAACGGCAGCTGAGCGCCAGACGCCGACGTGGAATAGAAAAGAGGGGCTGCGGCCCCTCTTTTTCATGGGCGGCGCGTACGGTTTCGATCGCGACACACCGTTGTGATACATGGCCCAGGTCGTCGTGCTATACACGACAACATGTATTACCCGCCACGGAGAACCGGATGCGCCGCTCTATCGCGCTTGTTCTGACAAGTCGCCTGGTATTGATCGTCCTGGTCGGTATATCTTTTGCCAGCACAGCCCTGGCCGAGACATTCGAAAGCAGCACCAGGCAGACCACGCTGCTGGAACTGTTCACGTCCGAAGGCTGCAGCAGCTGCCCACCGGCCGATGCCTGGCTGGCCGATTTCAAGAACAGCGACAAGCTCTGGGACCGTATCGTGCCGGTCGCCTTTCATGTGACCTACTGGGATCAATACGGCTGGATAGACCCCTACGGCAAAGCTGCCTACACCCAGCGCCAAAGCGACTATGTTGGGAACTGGCACAACACCAGCCCCTACACGCCAAACTTCGTACGCAACGGCGACAACTGGCAGCTCTGGTTCCGGCATCCACGCCCCAGCCCGATCGAGCCGGAATCGGTTGAGGCGCAGGCCGGCCCGTTGACCGTCGATCGCAACGCGGCGGATATCGACATCACGTTCCGTCCAACACAAGACCCGACTCACGCACCCGTTGCGCATGTCGCCATTCTGGCCTTCGGACTCAGCAGCCAGATCAAGGCGGGCGAAAATCGGGGCCGCCAGCTGCATCATGATTTTGTCGTCATCGGCCATCGCCAGGTGGCGCTCACGGCGGACGGTGAAGCATTCAAGGCCTCTCTCAAGAGCCCGGAAACCACGAATGTCGACGCCGATCGCTACGCGTTGGCGGCCTGGGTCGCCGACCCGGGCGACATGCATACCCTGCAGGCCACCGGCGGCTGGCTCGAAAACGGGCTGACCCACTGACCGATCGCAGGCTATGATGCGGCTCGATTCGCCCCTGCCGGCACAAGGAACCGACACATGAGTCAGAACAACGCCCGCTCCAGCCTATTCGGCGCCCTCTTCATGCCAGCGCTGATTCTCGGCGTGCTGATCATTCTCGCCATTCTGGTGATCAGCTTCCGGCCCGGCCCTGACACAAGTACCGCCAGCGACGGCAGCCGCACGCTGGATTCAAGCACGATGGCCCAGTTCGACTCCCAGTACGATGCGCTGGGTGAATCGATCGGCAACGCCGACGCGCCGGTGACCATTCGCGAATTCGCCGACTATCAGTGCCCGGCCTGTGCCTCATTCGCTCCCACCGCCAAGCGTATCCGCGACGAGCTGGTCGAGTCGGGTAAGGTGCGCTTCGTATTCTTCGACTTCCCGCTGCCCATGCATCCGCATGCACAGCAGGCCGCCGTGGCCGCACGCTGCTCGGCGCGTCAGGGCAAATTCTGGACCTATCACGACCGCCTGTTCGAAACCCAGCGCAACTGGTCCCAGCAGGATGATCCGACCTCGACCTTCCTCGACATGGCGGTCGAAAACGGCATCGACGCCGATCGACTGGCAGCCTGTGTCAATCAGGGCGGTCCGGACGAAGTGATCAGCCAGAATCAGGAAGCCGGCAAGGCGATCGGCCTGCGCGCCACACCGACCGTGCTTGTAGGCAACCGCATGTTCTCCGGCGTGGTCAGCTACGAGCGTGTTCAGCAGGCCATCGACGCGCAGACGAACGGCAGCTAAAGGCTGTCCTCGATGGCGACGAGCGCGTCGACCAGTGCCGCCAAGGCCTGGCCGTCGCGCTCGTCGTTGCGTTCATCCTTGATGACCTGACGGAACCAGCGGCCAAGCGTTTTCTGCAGCTCGCTGGGCAGCTCGCGTGCCACGCTGCCCGGCGTGTCAGCCACGTCCGCCAGTTCGCCGTCGCCACGGATCGCATGGGCACGGCCCAGAATCTGGCGGTAGCGGATCAGGATCGAGTCCAGCAGCACCCAGGCGAAATTGGGATTCTTCGGCGGGCCCATGGTGATCTGGCGCCCACCAAGCACGCCCAGTGGCCCCACATCGGCCTTGAGCGTGGGCAGCGCCTCGCCCTTGAAGAAAGCCAGCGCACCGCCGCCGATGCCGCCGAATACCGCTGCCAGACCAAAAGTGTGGCCCAGAGTCGCAGCATCCACACCGAGCCCGGCCGTCGCCCCGGCCACCGCGCCGACCCAGGTCAGCTGCTGGCGTGTCAGGCCGAGCCGGCTCCAGGTTTCGTCGCTGGCCAGATCCAGATCGTCGCCAAAACCTTCGCGCAACTGAGCGCGCACGGCCGTATGGCGATAGATGCCCAGCAGCGCATCAGCCGCCTCGCGCTCCAGCGCGGCAATCGCTGAAAAATATTTCACGGTCGCCTGCTTGAGCGCCTGTTCCCGCGCGGCTTTTGGCGCCGGAACGTCCTCATCGAAGGTCTTCTTCTCGCGCAGGGTCAGACCGTCGCGCAAAAACGACTGGATATGCTCGGCGGCCAGTTCGCGGCGCTGTGCCCATTCGGCGTCGAGTAGCGCCATCGTGGTATCCAGATGCTCTCGGTCTCGCTCGTCGATCTGGTTGAGCGCGGCCAGCAGATCACGTCGGGCGGCGAAGCGGGCCTGGTGTGCATCGAAGGCGCGCACCAGGTTGAACGCCTTGCCCAGATGCGCACGCCAGTCGTCCTCGTTCGATGCGCGCTTTCCACCGTCGCCAGACCGCACGTTGAGCACGGCCAACCGTGCACGGCCGGAATAGCGCAGGATCTCGATCTCGGCCAGAAAACTGTCGTAGACCGGCACGCCGGGATCGACCACGTACAGAATGCCCGCGCCTTCAAGCAGCGGCTCCAGCAGACGGCATTCGTCGGCGAACTCGCCCGTCTCGCCATACTTGTCGACGAATTTGCGTAGCGCGGGCAGACCGGGCGTGGTGGCCGGCGCGTCCGTGGCGGCCCCTTCTGCTTCAGCATGAATGCGGCGGATTGCCCGCAGCGCCTCCACCGGCTGCTGAAAGCCGGGCGTGTCGATGAAGCGCAGCCGCTCAACGCCGTCGAGCACCAGCGACAGCCGCTGGCAGCGCGTGGTTTCACCGGGCTCCGGCGAGATACGGATTACGCGGTCGTCGTCTTCTTCGAGCAGCGTCGCCAACACCGCCGACTTGCCCATGTTGACCTTGCCGACGACCGCGTAGCATGGCACATCGGGCGTGACCCATTCGCCGGCTGTTGTTTTATCTGTTACTGCCATGTCAGCTTCCTGGCGCATAGGCCACGATCTCGGTGGCCGGATCGCGCAACCCGTCGATGAATGTCGTCCAGCGGGTCAGGTGATCGGCCGCGGGGGCGACGGGCACGCCGCCATCCAGCCCCATGACAATCCAGGTCATCGGCGTCTGGCGGCCTACTGCCTGGCGCACGCGCGCCTGCAGGGCGCCGGCCTGGCGCGGCGACAGGCTCCAGTCCGCCACGAGCAGTACGACGTGATCCGGCGAATCAGCCAGTGCGGCGTCGCTGGCCTGCTCGGCGGTCTCGTCAAGCACATCGACCCGATGATCGGCCTGTGGATTGACCCGCAGCGTGCGCAGCAGGAAGCCGCGCATATCACGGCCAGTGACACCGATACCGCCGACATCCAGCACCAGCGCCCCATCACTGGCCTGAGCGGCCACCGCACCCCGCTCGATGGTGGTCAGCGCACGCCATAGCGCGCGATGGCGCGGCGCCTGAAAATCCAGCGCCGCCAAGGCGGCCCGTGTGCGCCAGGCAAACAATGCAATCAGCAGCAGGCGCGGCAGTACGCCCCATACCAGCAACGACATCAGCAGAAACCGCCACCAGGCGGCCGCCGCCGAACTGGCGCCCGGCACCTGCTTGATACCGTCGATATAGCGTGCGCGGCTGGCTTCGATGGCCGCTGCATCGGGCACCGCCAACGGCCATGCCCATTGCCAGGGCGCCGCGATCACGGTGGTCGTGGTCTGCATCAGGTTTCCGGTCTCGGGCGTGGCCTCCCAGTAGAAGCGTACGTCGAACACCATCAGGCAGCCCAGCAGTGCGGAAACCGCGCCCAGATTGAAGCCCAGACCGCCCGCCTGGAACGCGCCGCCCAGCGTCGCGCCCAGTGCACGCCGCGGCGCGCGGCCGTCCAGCAGCCGATCACGCCACTGCTCGATGCTCGCCCCGCGTGCCCGCCCGCCGGCGCGCTCGGCCAGCCGTATCACCCAGGTCAGCCCGCGTTCGATACCCGCCCGACGCGGCCCGGCAATCAGCGCGGCTGCACCCCACAGAACAAACACCAGCCACGGCACGATCAGGGTCAGCGCAAAGAACAGAATCACATGGACGGCCTGAAGCGGGCCCACACAAAGCCCCACAACCAGCGCAAAGCCGGCAATGCCCATGCCGGCAAACAGGGCGACGCGCAGCAGGCCCATACCCTGCGACCACAGCGCGCCCGGTGCCATATCCGACTGCGCTGTCTTTGTAGACAACCACAGGCGCAGGCCCTGGCGCCGGCGTGCCAGCTCGGAACCGTCGGACAGTTGCGGCCGGATATCCCGGGCAAACACCAGGCGATCTGCGGCGAGGTCGTCGGCCTCGGTGGTCGCCAACACCGTCTCGAAATCGATCAGGTCAGCCAGGCGCCAGCGGCGCGACGGTTGGGGCTCGGATGTCATGCGGCTATTAGAACATTGCCGCGCTTCGAATTGTCCTGTTCAGGGCCCGGATGCGCGCGGAATTGCGAGCGATCAGTGCTCGAGCACGAAGAATATGAATTCACGAAACACGAATGCAGCCGTGCCCCAGACCAGCAGGCTGGCCACGCCCAGGCCTACAAACCAGAGCCACTGTCTTGTCGTCTGTTTCATCATCATCGGTTTCATCAAGAGACTCCGAGCCTTAGTGATAGCCCATATCGCGGGTGACCTTGCCGCGGAAGATCCAGTACGACCAGCCGGTATAGAACAGGATGAACGGCAGCAGGAAAACCAGGCCCACGAGCAGGAAGCTCTGGGTTTCGGGCGGTGAGGCGGCGTTCCATATGGTCAGATTGGGCGGGATGATATGCGGCCAGAAACTCGCGGCCAGTCCGGCATAGCCCACCGCGAACATAGCCAGCGACAACAGGAACGGCAGGTATTCAGCGCGGTTGGTGACGCTCCAGTACAGCCCCCAGGACACCGCGATCGCAGCCAGCGGGAACGGCGCCATGAACAGCGCGTGTGGAAAACCGAACCAGCGCTCGGCGTAGTCGCCGTCCAGAAACGGCACGTACAGGCTCACCAGGGCCATGAACACAATCACCGACGTCAGCAGCATCCGGCTCCAGCCGTACGCTTTCTGCTGCAGCCCGCCGCTGGTCTTCATCACCACCCAGGTTGCACCCAGCAGCGCATAGCCGGCGACCAGGGCGCAGCCGGTGAGCAGGGTGAAACCCGACAGCCAGTCGAACGGGCCGCCAACGTACTGAGCGCCGTCGGCATTGATCCCCTGCACGATGGAGCCGAGGGTGACGCCCTGGCAGAACGTCGCCACGATCGAACCCAGATTGAAGGCCATGTTCCAGCCGCGCGGCCGGTTGGCCTTGAACCGGAACTCGAAGGCCACGCCGCGGAAGATCAGCGCGATCAGCATGGCCGACAGCGGCAGATAGAGTGCGGGCAGCAGCACGGTATAGGCCGGCGGAAAGGCCGCCAGCAGGCCGACACCGCCCAGCACCAGCCAGGTCTCGTTGCCGTCCCAGATCGGGGCGACCGAGTTCATCATGATGTCGCGCTCGGACTCGCCGTGGGCAAAGCCCGACAGAATCCCGATACCCAGGACAAAGCCGTCCAGCAGCACGTACATGAACACGCCGAAGCCGATGACCGCGAACCAGATCAGCGGCAGCATATCCATCGTATTCATTTGTGATCTCCCACCGATTCATCGGGATAGGACAACGGACGCGCCGGTGTGGCGTACGGATCGGGTTTGGGGTCGACCGGGTGCCCGCCCGGGCCGGTGCGGACCACGCGCAGGATGTAGTACAGCCCGGCACCAAACACCATGCCGTAGACGATCACGAAGGTGATGAGCGTGGCCAGCACGCTGGGCCCACCCACGGGCGAGACCGAATCCGAGGTGCGCATCAGGCCATAGACCGTATACGGCTGACGGCCGATCTCGGTGGTGATCCAGCCCGCCAGCACGGCAATGAAACCCGAGGGCGTCATCGCCACCAGATAGCGGTGATACCAGCGCGCCTCGAACAATCGTCGTCGCCAGGCCAGCCACAGACCGGTCAGGCCGGCGACGAGCATGAGCATGCCAAGCCCCACCATGATGCGGAACGAGAAGAATATAGGCGCCACCGGCGGGCGTTCACTGGGCGGGAAATCCTTCAGCCCGACCAGCTCGCCGTTCCACTCGTGAGTCAGCACAAGGCTGGCCAGATGCGGAATCGCAATCTCGAAGTGGTTGGTCTCGTTGGTGCTGTCGGGCCAGGCGAACAGCGCCAGTGCCGCGCCCTTCTCGGTCTCCCAGTGGGCCTCCATGGCCGCGATCTTCTGGGGCTGGTACTCCAGCGTCTTCAGGCCATGAAAATCACCGGCCACGATCTGTAGCGGGGTCACGATCGAGACAAACGCCACGCCCATGATGAGCATGACGCGTGAGGCTTCATGGGCGGTGTCCTTGAGCCGATACCACGCGCCTACGCCAAGAATCACAAAGGCTGTGGTCAGATAGGCGGCCAGCACCATATGCACCAGTCGATACGGGAACGACGGGTTGAACACGATCGCCCACCAGTCGACCGGATAGAAGATACCGTCGCGCAGCTCGAAGCCGGCAGGCGTATGCATCCAGGAATTGGCCGACAAAATCCAGAACGCCGATAGCGTGGTGCCCAGACCCACGGTCACCGTCGCAATGAAGTGCAGCTTCGGCCCGACCTTGTCCCAGCCGAACAGCATGATCCCCAGGAACGTCGCTTCAAGGAAGAAGGCGGTGAGCACTTCGTAGGCAAACAAGGGACCCAGCACCGGGGCAGTGGCTTCGGCGAACACCGACCAGTTCGTGCCGAACTGGAAACTCATGACGATGCCCGAGACCACGCCCATGCCGAACGACACGGCAAAGATCTTGACCCAGAACTTGTACAGGCGGCGATAGACATCGCGCTGGGTGTACAGGTAGAGCCCTTCACACATGGCCAGCCAGCTCGCCAGACCAATGGTGAAGGCCGGGAACAGGATATGGAAGGACACCACGAACGCGAACTGGATTCGCGACAGGATTTCCGGGTCCAGATGCATCAACACACTCCGGTGGCACCTGCGTTGTGCAGGTCGACAGGCCACCGGGGGATTTCCATCACGCGGCGGCCATGCGTCTACTACGAAAGTCGTACATTCTCGGTTGCGGCGTACGCTTGCCACAGCGGCCGACAACAGATTCCCAGCCAATGGATTATGGCATTTGCACCGGCATGGCGCGAATCCCGTCGACGCGCGAATCGGTTATCGGCAATCGTACGGACCCGCTGCAGGGTTGAGAGTGTGCGCCAAAGCCCCGATCATAGGCGTATGCCGACGACACCCGCCGTTACCGATGCTTTTGCGCGCCCGCTGCGGGATCTACGGATCTCGCTGACTGATCGCTGCAATTTCCGCTGCACCTACTGCATGCCCCGGCATCTGTTTGGCTCCGAGCATATCTTCCTGCCCCGCGCCGAACTGCTCAACTTCGACGAGATCGAGCGGCTGGCCCGGATTGCTTCCGGGCTGGGCGTGACCAAACTGCGCCTGACCGGCGGCGAGCCGCTGCTGCGACGCGAGCTTGACGTGCTGGTCGGGCGTCTCGCGGCTATCGACGGCATCGACGATATCTGTCTGACCACAAACGGCTCACTGCTCACCGAAAAGCGCGCCCACGAACTCAAGGCCGCAGGCGTGAACCGCGTCACCCTGAGCCTGGATGCGATCGACGACGATGTATTCATGGCGATCAACGATGTCGGCTTCCCGGCCTCGAAAGTGCTGAGCGCAATCGACAACGCCACGACGGCGGGGCTTGGGCCGGTCAAGGTCAACTGCGTGATCCAGCGCGGCGTGAACGAGCACCAGATCCTGCCGATGATCGAGCAGTTCCGGCACACGGACGTGGTGCTGCGTTTCATCGAGTTCATGGATGTTGGCACCTCCAACGGCTGGCGTATGGAACAGGTCGTCACGGCCCGCGAGATCGTGGAAACGGTACGCACGCGTCACCCGATTTCGCGCCTGCCGGCCACCGCCCCCGGCGAGACGGCCAACCGCTGGGTGTTCGACGACGGTGCCGGCGAGATCGGCATCATCGCCTCTGTGTCACAGCCGTTCTGCGGCGGCTGCACGCGTGCCCGGCTGTCTGCCATCGGCGAACTTTATACCTGTCTTTTCGGTGTACACGGACGCGATATCCGCGGCCCCATGCGGGCCGGCGCCACCGACGCCGAGCTGTCCGACCTGCTCGCCGGCATCTGGCATGCTCGCGACGACCGCTACTCCGAAATTCGCGGCGCAGAAACCACCCGGCGGCGCGGCAAGGATGCCGACGGCAAGGTCGAGATGTCGTATATCGGCGGCTAGGGCCTGCAACAGGCGCTTGTGCTCTCGTACGCTTAGGCGTACGCTTTTGTCTATTCCTACTTCCTTCATGGCCATGAACACATTAACCGCCAGCGAAGCGCGCAGGAATCTCTACCGACTCATTGATGAAGCCGCGTCTTCACACGAGCCGCTGCATATCACGGGCAAGCGCAGCAACGCCGTGCTGCTCTGCGAGACAGACTGGGCGGCGGTGCAGGAAACGTTGTACCTGCTCAGCGTGCCCGGTATGCGCGAGTCGATCGTCGACGGCATGGCCACGCCCGTCGAAGACGGCGAACAGACGCTGGACTGGTGAGCTGGCGACTGGCCTACACCAGGCACGCCAGAAACGATGCACGAAAGCTCTCGGCCTCCGGCCTCAAACCGGAAACAGAGCCGCTTCTCGAGCTGTTGGCCGACGATCCATGGCAGACCCCGCCGCCATTCGAAAAACTGATCGGCGACCTGTCCGGCGCGTACTCGCGACGGATCAATATCCAGCATCGACTGATCTATCAGGTGCTCGACGATATCCAGACGGTGAAAGTGCTGCGCCTATGGAGCCACTATGAATAGTCATCCGACGCGCTGATCCGGCATGACGCCCGCCATACAACAACTGGAGAAATCTGGGTTCGCGCATCGCGTACATCGTTACGCGCACACGAGCGCACACAGCGACTACGGTATCGACGCATCCGAGCAGCTCGGCGTGCCGCCCGAGCGCGTGTTCAAGACGCTGGTGGTCGAGACAGAAAGCCACGAGCTGATTGTGGCGTGCGTACCGGTAACCGGGCGCCTGCACATGAAAACCCTGGCCACAGCAGCCGGCGCCAAGAAGGCCTTCATGGCCGATGGAACGCGGGTAGAAAAGACCACCGGCTACGTCCTCGGCGGGGTGAGTCCGCTGGGTCAGAAAAAACGCCTGAGGACGTTTATCGACGTTTCCGCGCAATCCTTCGAGACCGTATTCGTCAGCGGCGGTCGGCGCGGCCTGGAAATCGAACTGAGGCCAGACGTGCTGGCGGACCTGACCGCGGCTGCATGGGCGGCATTGGCTGCCGAATAGCCGCGTCCGGCCGTCTTCAGGGCGCGATACGCGTGCGATAGCGCAGCCGTAGCGCAGCGATCGCGCCGCAGAAGCCGCACAGCGAATAGATGGCGAACGTGGCGCTGAAACTCGCCAAACCGGCCGCTACGAGCGCAAAGCTGGCAGGCCCCACAATTACACCGATGAATACATAGACCAGCACCGAGCCGGTGGCCTGACCCACCTGATCAACGTCAGCGTGGCGTGCCACCTCGGCCAACAGTACCCCATTCCAACCGAGCCAGACCAGGCCAAGCCAGACGAACAGCAGGATCTGGATCCACGCCGGGCCGTCGATAGCGAACAACAACGCGATAGAGCCCAGCCCGCCGAATACGCCGAGCAGCGCCAGCACGCCCATACCGCCACCAAGGCGATCGGCTACAAAACCCCAGCCGATACGCCCGCCCGCGCCGGCAAACTGCATGGCCGCGGCCACCGCACCCGCGCTCACCAGCTTCCAGGCGCCGTCCTCCACCAGCGTGGTCACCGCGAACGCGCTCAGCGATAGTTGCACCGCCGAATAGAAGAAGCCGATCAATGCGAGCGCGACCAGCGACGGATTGGCCCAGAGCAGCTTCTGATCAGCAATGAAACCGCTGCGTTGCCCAGAAGCCCGGACCGGCGGTCGGGCCCGATCCTGTGCCGAACTCATGAGATGCAGCAGAACGAGCACGGCTACAGGCACCAGCGCCGAGACACCCAGCACCAGGCGCCAGCCAAAGAACGCCGCCAGCGCCGGCACCGCAAGGCTGGCAACGACGCCGCCCAGCGGCACGCCCGCCTGTTTCAGCGAGTAGACGAGATTGCGCGTATGCGGCCGGACCACACCAGCCAGCAGCTGCGAGGCCGCCGGGTTCTGCCAGCCGTAGCCCACACCGATCACCAGTGAGCCAACGACCATCCATTCCAGACGCCCTGTAGCAAAACACAGCAGACCGATCGCAAACGTGGCCAGGCAAAGCTGCTCGACCGCGAGCGCGCCGAAGCGCTCGATCGTGCGCCCGGCATACGCCGAGGCTAGTGTGCCTGCGACATAGATCAAACTGATCTGATAGCCGACAAAATGCACGTCGAGCCCGACATCAGCCACCACCATGGGCACGATCGCGGTAAGCGCAAGCGCAGCCGCCGTGGCAATGATCTGAATCGCCGTGGCGAAACCCAGCGTCTTCGCAAGACCGCTGGGCGGTGTATTGCCGCTCGGGTGATTCAACGCCGGGCTCGCAGCGAGATCTGGGGCGCCGGGCATCGTGTCGAGTGAAAAATATGCATCGCGCAGATATTATCATCGGCGCGACGCGGCCAACCGGATTCAGCCCGGGTTTGGATGCATCAACGCCGGGCGCTATCGTCTACAACCCGAATATGCTCGGGCGCGACGAATTCTAGCCTGACCTCAATTTCTACCGGCTGAAAGCCATGAACGATCAAGACCATATGCAACAGGCCCTGGCCGAAGCCAGAGCAGGCTACGACGAAGGCGGCGTGCCCATCGGCTGCGTGCTGGTCAAGGACGGCGCGGTGGTCGGCGCCGGCCATAACCGACGCGTACAGAAATCCAGCGCTATTCTCCACGGCGAAATGGACGCGCTTGAGGCCACAGGCCGCAAGCCCGGCGCCTGGTACAAGGATGTCACTCTCTACACGACGCTCTCGCCGTGCGCGATGTGCAGCGGTGCGATCCTGCTCTACGGTATCCCGCGCGTGGTGATCGGTGAGAACGCCTCGTTCATGGGCGAAGAAGAACTGCTGATCGCGCGCGGTGTGGACGTAAGCGTTCTCGACGACGCCGTCTGCCGACAGCTCATGCTCGATTTCATGGCCGAAAAGCCCGAGCTATGGAACGAGGATATCGGCGTATGATCGACGTAGTGATCGACGCCCGGGACGCATCGATCAGGGGCTGTCCGCCGGTCGCGTCGAAAACACGTTTTCAACGCCATCATCAACGCCGCCCATATCACGGCTGACGCCCGTACTGACGGCCTGAAACGCGCCGACCCCGGCAGATGAGCCGTTGGGGCGCCGCAACGAAGCGCGTTCAGACCGGCCAGCCATCAGAACGATGTCCACTCCCCCTCATCGGCAACGTTCATGGCCAAAGTCGCGCGCGGCGACGGCGCAGCGCGCGGCTTGGCCGGCGGCGTCCCAGCGACCGGCGTCGGGATGGCAGCGTTGGGTGTGTCGTGATGCTCGGGCACCGCCTCGGCCGCCATCTCGCCGCGAGCCTTGAAGAACGCCACCTGGGCTTTCAGCGCGTTGGCCTGCTCTTCCAGCGAACGGCTGGCAGCAGCGGACTGTTCAACCAACGATGCGTTTTGCTGGGTCATGCTGTCCATCTCGGAGACCGCCAGATTGACCTGCTCGATACCGCTGGACTGTTCCTTGCTGGCCGCCGCGATCTCGGCAACGATATCGCTGACCTTATTGATGTTCTCGACGATTTCATCGAGTGTCCTGCCGGACTGGCTGACCTGCTCGGAGCCGTCCCTGACCTTGGCCGCGCTGTCCTCGACCAGACCCTTGATATCCTTCGCCGCGGCCGCGCTGCGGCTGGCGAGGTTACGCACCTCGGAGGCCACGACCGCAAAGCCACGGCCCTGCTCGCCCGCCCGCGCGGCCTCCACCGAGGCATTGAGCGCCAGCAGGTTGGTCTGAAAGGCAATATCGTCAATCAGGCCGATGATATCGGCGATCCGGCGGCTGGCCGCATCGATCTTCTGCATGGATTCAACCGCACGGCCCACCACCTGACCACCCTCGTGGGCCTGGGCGCGCACGCCGCGCGCCAGTTGATCGGCCTGCGCTGCATTGTAGGCGTTCTGCTTGACGGTGGAGGTCATCTGTTCCATCGAAGCGGCGGTTTCCTCGAGGTTGGCCGCCTGCTGCTGGGTGCGGCTGCTCAATTCGTCGTTACCCGAGGCGATCTGGCTCGCGCCCACGCTGACCGCGTCAGAACCCGCCCGCACTTTCTCCACCATCTCTGCCAGGCGTGTCTGCATGGCACCGAGGGCGCACAGCACCACGCCGAACTCGTCACCGCGATCGGTGTGTACGTCGTTGTCCAGCCGGCCATCGGCTATCGACTCGGCCAGCCGGCGGGCACTGGCCAGTGGCTGCGAGATCATGCGCGTAAGCAGCCAGGTGATCACCAGCGTCATCAGCACGGCCGCAACAATGGCAGCGATCACGATGAACTGGTTGCGCTGGGCGGATGCCATGCTCTGGTCGTGGAACGTTCCGGCGCGCGTGACCTGGTAGTCCTCCAGCTGCATCAGCTGAAAGCCGAGCTTGATGAAGCTCGGCCGCACCTGTTCGGTATAGAACATGCTGGCGCCGTAGACGCCGCTGCTCTTGAGTTCGGCGATGAACTGATCGAGATTGCGTGTCACTTGCTCGTACTCGCCCCACATGGCGTCGGCTGCGGCGCGCTCCTCAGCGGTGGCGAGCTTGGCGGGATAGTACTCGCCCCAGCGTTTTTCAATCGACTCGCGCCGGGCGCCCAGATTCTTTACAAAGGTCTCGATCCCTTCGGATTGCTGACCGAGCATTTCCTCGGTGATATCGCTGCGCATGCCGGCAATCAGGCTATCGACCATGGCCACATCACGCAGGCCGCTCAGGTTCTCGCTATACATCCGGTCGGTGGTCGCGCTGGCGCTATCTATAACAGTCACCGAGTAGGCACCCAGCGCACAAAGCAGCCCCAGAATCAGCCCGAACCCCAGCCCCAGCTTGGCCTTAACACTCTTCTTGATACTGAACATCGTGCTCTTTCCCGCTGTGAACGATCGTCTTGGAATCGATACGGCCGGGTCTTGCCGGGATCATCGCAAAGGGTCTGGCAGCGTGGGATACGCATGCGGCCAACGCGAAGGCGCGTCGGGGATCTGGCCCGGTCAACGGATCGTCGGTTCGTCTGCGGCTGTGCTCTTGCGCCGACTATCGGCCAGAGCGCACGAACCTTTAAACGGCCCAGCCGCCGCTCGACAGACGCATGAAGTCCGGCACCGGGGCCAGAGCGGCCGATCCCGCTATCGGGCTGAAAGTGGAGGCGGGCAGCGAGAATCTTGCCCGATAGATTCAGGCGGCCGCGCTCAGGGTGGCGCGCAGGCGAGCGACCGCCTGACTGTGCAGCTGGCAGACACGCGATTCGCCCACGCCCAGCACCGCGCCAACCTCCTTGAGGTTGAGATCCTCCTGATAATAGAGCGCAAGCAGCAGCTTCTCGCGCTCGGGCAGCGTCTCGATCGCACGAGCAAGCTCCTCGCGTTCGCCGAACGCCATCAGCGCTTCCAGCGGCGTGGCCGTGGTGGGCACGTCACTGGCGACTACCGATGCGCTCGTCTCATCGGTGCCGCTTTCCTCGAATGCCTCGATGAAGCCGTTGTTCACGTCGTAGAGCAGACGATGGTATTCCTCCATCGGCATATCGAGCTCGGTGGCAATTTCGCGTTCGCTTGGCGCGCGGCCCAGTCGATGCTGCAGGCGCTGGATAGCACGATTGAGCTCGCGGCTGGCCCGGCGCACGCTGCGCGGCAACCAGTCGCGGCTGCGCAATTCATCGATCATGGCGCCGCGCACCCGCTGCGATGCATAAGTGGCGAACGACGCCCCCTGACCGGAATCGAAACGATCCAGTGCGTCCAGCAGCCCCACCATGCCCGCCTGGATCAGATCGTCCAGCTCCACGCTCGCCGGCAGGCGCACCCTAAGCGTCAGCGCCTGACGACGCACCATGGGCAGGTACTGCTCGATAACTTGTGATCGATCGATCGTGCCTTGTGCCGTGTACATAACAATCACGCCCTGAAAACCGGCTCTGTCATCCGCCCAAGGCGGCCCCCGATGCAGCCGCAACACGGCTAGCCTGATGATTATTGGCTGCCAGCGACGCACGCCATGTAACGAATAGGCACGACTTTCGCCCCCTGCTCGCCCGATGAGCTGATCCCGGCATTAAAGAAGCAACGCGCGCTGACGATAGTCAGCCCAGCGGCGGCACTTGAGCGTCGTATCGCGGCCCAGCCGCCACCGGTTGAATACCACTAAGGGGACTTAACACAATGGCTTTTACAATCAACACCAACACGCTGTCGCTGGTCGCACAGAACAACCTCAGCAATTCACAGAAGTCGCTCAACAGCGCCATCGAGCGTCTGTCCTCCGGCAGCCAGATCAATAGCGCCAAGGACGATGCCGCCGGCCAGGCCATCGCCAACCGCATGACCTCCCAGATCAAGGGCCTGCAGCAGGCCTCCTCGAATGCCAACGACGGCATCTCGCTGGCCCAGACCACCGAAGGCGCCCTCGATCAGGTCAACGACAACCTGCAGCGCGTGCGTGAACTGACCGTGCAGGCCTCCAACGGCACCAACTCGAGCTCGGATCTGGAATCCATCCAGAATGAAATCGGCCAGCGTCTGGGTGAAATCAACCGTATCTCCGACCAGACCTCGTTCAACGGCACCAAGGTCCTCGACGGCTCCAAGACCACCATCGATATCCAGGTCGGCGACAAGGACAACCAGACCATCTCCATCAATCTGGCCAAGATGGATTCCAGCACCCTGGGCCTCGATAGCTTCGATGTCACCAATCTTGCACAGAAGCAGACCGCCTCGGGCTTTAACGACGGCACAGGCACTGCAGCGGCTGATGCCACCTTTGCCTTTACCAACAGCGGCCCCGGCGGCACCGATGATCTTACGGTCTTGAAAGGCGCGGACGACAAGTATTACGTGCGAAACGCGGACGGGGAGACGTTTGATGCAACGCTGACGGCTGTCACCGATGGCGACACATCCGTAGCCATCGCTTTCGACGATACGGCCGGAAATGCTGTCGATGGCACGGCTGCCGCCTCCGCCGCTGGCCTCAACCCGCTCAAGGACCTGGACACGGCCCTGAAGCAGGTCGACGACCTGCGCAGCGACCTGGGTGCGGTGCAGAACCGCATGGATTCTGCCATCAGCAATATCAGCACCACCACCATCAACATCAGCTCGGCGCGTTCGCGCATCGAGGACACCGACTACGCCACCGAAGTCTCCAACCTGTCCAAGGCCCAGATCCTGCAGCAGGCCGGCACCTCCGTGCTGGCCCAGGCCAACCAGACCGGTCAGGGCGTGCTCTCACTGCTCGGCTAGAACCGGCCGCCGCTTGAACGCGGGCCATGAAAAGAGGGGCGCTTCGGCGCCCCTTTCTTTATTCGAGCCAACACACTAAAAAATAAAGGATTTATAGTATAGAAATCATTAAAGAAAAAGCCGGGCGAACCGATAGTTACCTCAGCGGCAGCACAAGAGCGCCGCCATTGCGGCCTAACCGCAATAGGCACCACACCACTTTTGGGGACTTAACACCATGGCTTTCACGATCAACACCAACACGCTGTCGCTGGTCGCACAGAACAACCTCAGCAACTCGCAGAAGTCGCTCAACAGCGCCATCGAGCGTCTGTCGTCCGGCAGCCAGATCAACAGCGCCAAGGACGACGCCGCCGGCCAGGCCATCGCCAACCGCATGACCTCCCAGATCAAGGGTCTTGAGCAGGCGTCTTCCAACGCCAACGACGGCATCTCCTTGGCCCAGACCACTGAAGGCGCCCTCGATCAGGTCAACGACAACCTGCAGCGCGTGCGTGAACTGACCGTGCAGGCCTCCAACGGCACCAACTCGAAATCCGACCTGGAATCCATCCAGAACGAAATCGGCCAGCGTTTGGGCGAGATCAATCGTATCTCCGACCAGACCTCTTTCAACGGCACCAAGGTCCTCGACGGTTCCAAGACCACGATCGATATCCAGGTCGGCGACAAGGACAATCAGACCATCTCCATCAATCTGGCCAAGATGGATTCCAGCACCCTGGGTCTCGATAGCTTCGATGTCACCAATCTGGCGACGACCGAGAAGGCCGGCGGCTTTGACGACGGCACCGCTAATACAGCCACTGATGATGCAAAATTCACGTTTACGGACGCAAACACCGGCACAAAGATAACCGACGGCACAGTCCAGACAGGAACTGATGGCAAGACTTATGTCACCGATAGCGAAGGAAACTCATACGAGGCGACTGCTGTAAACAGCGAAAGCACAACCGGCGAAGGATATGACACTGTCACATTGTCATTTGACAGTACGCCGACTTCGGGCGACGGCGTCGACGCCGCAACCGCCTCTGCCGCCGGCCTCAGTCCGCTGAAGGACTTGGACACGGCCCTCAAGCAGGTCGACGATCTGCGTAGCGACCTGGGTGCGGTCCAGAACCGTATGGATTCGGCTATCAGCAATATCAGCACCACCACCATCAACATCAGCTCGGCGCGTTCGCGTATCGAAGACACCGACTACGCCACGGAAGTCTCCAACCTGTCCAAGGCCCAGATCCTGCAGCAGGCCGGTACCTCCGTCCTGGCCCAGGCCAATCAGACCGGCCAGGGCGTGCTCTCCCTGCTGGGCTAATCGCCCAAACCGCTTCAAATGCGGGCTATATCAAGGGGCGCCTCGGCGCCCCTTTTTCGTTTCCAGCGCGTAGGTCGGATTAGCGCGTAGCGCGTAATCCGACGCTTGCCCTCGATCGGGAGCCGGGTCTGTGGTGGGTCTGTCGGATTATGATGCGAGCATCTAATCCGACCTGCGTCACTACGCCGCTCCGAGAGCCATGCCGCGTGGACCGACTCTTGGACGCTGTCGTATCGCCGCAACACACGGGACCAATAAACAAAGCGCCACGCCGAGCTCTTGTCTGTATTCGCCTGTATTCAATACCCTTGGCGCTGCGCTGAGCAGCACAGCCAGAAAGAGAGAAAACAGCCGGATGTCTGAGCGCAGCGAGTTCCGGCTGTTCTCTTGCTGGCGAGCAGCGCAGGGCATCGATGCGCAGCATCGACGCAGTGCAGGGGGCCATTCTCTTGGTTACTTTTTCTTTGGCAAGAAAGAGAAGTGACTCGCGCAGCAGCGCGAAACCCCAGGCCAGGTCGAAGCAAAAGCGCTACCGACCATGCCACAACCTGTTCATGACGAGTAAGCCGCGGACAAACCTTGCTGGGTTCAAGACGTGATCGGGACAGGCGCAACCCGCCAATCGGCAGGTTGCGTTGCTCAACTGAGCATCATTACTGAACCGACACGCTTACTACACCTGCATGTTCATGATGTCCTTGTAGGCGTTGACGAGGCGATTGCGCACCTGCACGCCCATCTCGATGGCCACGCCCGCCTTCTCCATATCCACCATTACATCGTTGATACCGATACCCGGCTCGCCGCGCTCGAAGGCGTGGCCCTGGGTGACCGCACTCTGCTTGAGCGCGTCGATCTTGTCGATGGAATGCATCAGCACCGAGGCGAAGCTGTCCGACGCGTTGACGTCGGCATTGGCCCCGGCGACCGGATCGCGCGCCGGGGCGGTCTGCCCGGCCTGCGCGGCGGTGGCCTGAAGCTGCTGGATAACACTTTGAAGAACGGGCCCGACTCCACTCATGACGTTGGTCACTCCCTGCTTTGGAGATAGCGCCTGCACGGCAATAACCGCTGGGCGCTGGAATTGGAGGCAGGTTAGCGCAGGGCTGGCTCGGCTGAAGGCGCCAAATGACGCACAAATAGCCGGCTGTTCGTGTCTTTGAAAAAAAAAGCCTACGCAATAATGGCCGCCAAGCCAGCAGCCGGGGTCGGGGAATGTCCGCACCGGACATAACGGCTGACACGGGCTTTTCTTCAGGCGTATTCGCCAGACAAGACGAATCGCCGATCGTTACGGGGGGAATGGATGGCCAGCGCAGATCCGCCGCAAGGCGCGGCCGGGGACAACAAGTCCGGGCCGTTGGAATATTTGCGCTCGAACCCGTGGCTGCCACTGGTGCTGGGCGTGGCAATTGCGATCACCGTACTGGCCGGCGTGTTCATGTGGAGCACCGGGCCGGACTACGCCGTGCTCTATTCTGGATTATCTGATCGCGATGGCGGCGAGATCATTGCCGAGCTCGATCAGATGCAGGTGCCCTATCGGTTTGCTGCCAACGGCACCACGATTCTGGTGCCCCATGATGCCGTCGACCCGACCCGGTTGTCGCTTGCCGGCGAAGGGCTGCCCAAGGGCGCCGGCGTAGGTTATGAGCTGATGGACAATCAATCCTTCGGCATCAGCCAGTTCGCCGAGCACGTCAACTACAACCGCGCGCTCGAAGGCGAACTCGCCCACTCGATCGAAACCATCAACGAAGTGGCGAGTGCCCGTGTTCACCTGGCGATCCCGGAATCCTCGGTGTTTGTGCGCGAACGCCAGCAGCCGACCGCCTCGGTGGTGCTCGATCTCTACGACGGCCGCAGCCTGAGCGAAGGCCAGGTCCGCGCGATCGCGCATCTGGTCTCCAGCAGCGTGACCCAACTGCCGGTGGATGCGGTAACCGTGGTAGACGCAGCAGGCCATCTGCTGTCGCAGAGCGGCCAACCCGACGGCGGCGGTGCCAACGCAACCCAGCTGGACTACGTCGCCCAGATTGAGCAGGCCTATCGCAAGCGTATTCGCGATATTCTCGCGCCTGTCGTGGGTGGCGACAACGTCCGTGCGCAGGTTGTAGCCGACGTCGATTTTTCTGTGGGCGAGCGCACCCAAGAAACTTACGGACCCAATCAGGATCGCAACAAGGCCGCGGTGCGCAGCGAGCAGCGCAGCATGAATCTCGCCAATGGCGGTGCCGGCATCAAGGGCATTCCCGGCGCGCTGAGCAATCGACCTTCGCCGGACGAGCCGTCGCCGATCAACACCCCCCAGAATAACAACGGTAATAACGACGGCAACGCCGCCAATAACGGCAATAATCCCGCCAACGGGCCGTTGCAGACGACAGGTGCGGCCGGGCTCACGCCGGGCGGCAGCCCCGACGGCTCTTCCAACACTGCCTCGACGATAAACTACGAAATCGACCGCACGATCCAGCACACCAAGCTTGAAACCGGGCGTCTCCGCCACCTGTCTGCGGCCGTGGTCATCAATGAGGCGGCTCTTGGCGTTCGCGCGCAGTCTACCGGCGCCATCGAAGCCTCGTCCGAAACCGACGGCGCGGCGCCAGCGCCCGACAACGCGGCCGCTGTGGCTGAGCGCATGCAGCAGATCCGGGATCTGGTGCGTGGTGCGATCGGCTACTCGAGCGAACGCGGCGATTCCCTGGAAGTCCTCAATACCTTGTTCGTCAGCGAGCCCGAGGCGGCCACCCCGCCGCCACCGCCGTGGTGGCAGGATCGCGCGCTCATCGACATGGCCACGACGCTACTCAAGTATCTGGTCCTCGCTATCGTCGCCTGGCTGCTGTGGCGAAAGCTGGTCAAGCCATTGATCGAGCGTACCCCGGGCCTGGCGCCGGTGCCCACTACGCCAACAGCCGGCGCCGGCGGCGCGAGCCTTGATCCCGCACAGGCCAATACACCCTCGAGTGAGCAGGACAGCGAGGCCCTTCTGCGCCAGCAGCGCCGCCAGCAATACACCGCGCTGCTCGACAATACCCAGGAGCTGGCGCGTAGCGATCCGCGCATGGTCGCCATGATCGTCAAGGGATGGATGAGCAATGGCTAGACCCATATTCGACGACGCAGGCATCGAACGCAGCGCGATTCTCATGATGGCGATTGATGAAGACACGGCCGCCGAGGTCTTCAAGTATCTGCCGCCGCACAGCGCCCAGGAGCTGGGCCTGCGCATGGCCGGGCTCAGCCATATCTCCAACGAACGCATCGGCGAGGTCATGCGCGAGTTCAACGAGGAGCTCGATCAGTACAGTGCTGTCAACGTGCATTCGAGCGACCATATCCGCTCGATCCTGATCAAGGCGATGGGCGAGGAACGCGCCTCCAGCCTGCTCGAGGATATCTTCGAGACCAGCAACGGCTCCGGTATCGATGCGCTGAACATGATGGAGGCGAACGTGGTCGCCGAATTGATCCGCGACGAGCATCCACAGATCATCGCCACGATTGTCGTACATCTCGAACGCGCCCAGGCCTCGGAAGTGCTGACCCACTTCCACGAGAACCTACGCAATGACGTGGTCCTGCGTGTGGCCACGTTCTCCGGCGTGCAGCCGGCAGCACTGGCCGAACTGACCGAAGTGCTGTCGAGCATGCTCGACGGCCAGAACCTCAAGCGCAGCAAGATGGGCGGCGTGAACACTGCCGCCGAGATTCTCAACCTGATGAATTCGGCCCAGGAAGAGAGCGTGATCACCAGCGTGCGCGCACACGACGAGACGCTCGCCCAGAGGATTCTCGACGAGATGTTCGTGTTCGAGGATCTGGAGAACGTCGACAACCGCACTATCCAGCGCCTGTTGCAGGACCTGGATACCAATACGCTGGCGGTCGCCCTCAAGGGCGCACCGGCTGTTCTGCTACAGCGTTTCACGGACAACATGGCCAATCGCGCGGCCGAGCTGCTGCGCGAGGACATGGAAATGCGCGGCCCGATGCGCGTCTCTCAGGTTGAAGCCGAGCGTAAGCAGATTCTGGAACTGGTGCGGCGCCTGGCCGACTCGGGCGAAATCACCCTGAGCAAGGACGACGACGAGTATGTCTAGCGGCTCGCCGCCCAGCTGGCAGCGCTGGGAAATGGGGCGACTCGAACGGCGCACGGCCGAGCACCGGGCAAAGAGCGCAGCACCCGTACGCCGTCGGGAAGACCAGATCAGCATGACGCTGTTTGATCTGGCCAAGGAAGAGGCCGAGAAGAAGGGCTTCGAGAAAGGCATGACCGAGGGCTTTGCACAGGGCTATGCCGAAGGCGAGGCCAAGGTGCGCGCCGAGCATGAGCAGGCCCTTGCCGCCGAGTTGGCCGAGCACGTACGCCCGATCGGTGAACTGGCCAACGCTTTTCGTCACGCCGCCGACCACCTCGACGAACGGCTCGCCTACCAGTTGGTGGAGCTGGCCATCGAGACGGGGCGCCAGCTTGCCGGCCGCGCGCTGGAGATCAAGCCCGAGCATATCCTCGACGATATCGAGGAACTCATGGAAAGCCATGCCGGGCTGACCGGCAATCCGACGCTCTATGTGAATATCGATGATCTGGCGCTGGCGCAGGCCGCCCTCTCACAGGCGCTGGCCGGGGCCGGCTGGCAGCTGCGCGCCGATATTAACCTGGTACGCGGCGATTGCCGTATCGAGACCGAAAGCGCCGAGATCGATGCCAGCGCCGAAGACCGCTGGACCCGCCTGCTGCATGCGGTCGGCCACGGCGAGCACTGATGGACAGCGCCACAACCCACGCCGACGCCCTGCTGGGCCGCTGGCAGCGCCATATCGATCGTACTCGCGCGCGCGTGGTCGCACTCAGCCGGACCCGCGAACGCGGCCGGCTGGTGCGCGCCAGCGGCCTCATCCTGGAAGCGGTGGGCCTGCGCCTGCCGCTGGGCGCGCATTGCTGGATCGAACAGGCCGGCGACGGCCGTCTCGCCGAAGCCGAGGTCGTGGGCTTCAACAGCGATCGATTGCTGCTGATGCCGTTCATGGAAACCGCTGGCCTGGTGCCCGGCGCGCTGGTGTGGCCGGTGCTCGACCCGCCCGGCGCCCGGCCCGGCGCGGGCAAGCAGCTGCCGGTCGGCGACGCCCTGCTCGGCCGGGTGGTGGATGCGCGTGGGCGCGTACTCGACAATCGCGGTCCGCTGGTCGACGCCGAGCACGCCTCGCTGGCCGCACCCAGACTCAATCCCCTCAAGCGCGCGCCGATCAGCGACGTGCTGGACGTGGGCGTACGCGCGATCAACGCCCTGCTCACCGTCGGCCGCGGCCAGCGCCTGGGTCTGTTCGCCGGTTCCGGCGTGGGCAAGAGCGTGCTGCTGGGCATGATGGCGCGCTTCACCAGCGCGGACGTGATCGTGGTCGGACTGATCGGCGAGCGCGGCCGCGAGGTCAAGGACTTCATCGACAACATCCTGGGCGCCCAGGGCATGGCCCGCGCCGTGGTGGTGGCCGCCCCGGCCGACACCTCGGCGCTGCTGCGCCTGCAGGGCGCGGACTATGCCACCCGGCTGGCCGAGGATTTTCGCGAGCGTGGCAAGCACGTGCTGCTGATCATGGATTCGCTCACCCGCTATGCCATGGCCCAGCGCGAGATCGCGCTCGCCGTGGGCGAGCCGCCGGCCACCAAGGGCTACCCGCCATCGGTGTTCGCCAAGCTGCCGACCCTCGTGGAACGCGCCGGCAACGACTCGCCCGACAAGGGCTCGATCACTGCGTTCTATACGGTTCTGACCGAAGGCGACGACCAGCAGGATCCGATCGCCGACTCGGCGCGCGCCATTCTGGACGGGCATTTCGTGCTCTCACGCCGGCTCGCCGAGTCGGGCCACTACCCCGCGATCGATATCGAAGCGTCGATTAGTCGCGCAATGACGGCGCTTATCGACGAAACGCATTTTGCCGACGTGCAGTACTTTAAACGCATGTTCTCGCGTTACGAGCGCAATCGGGATCTGATCAACGTGGGCGCCTATGCCGCCGGCAGCGATCCCACGCTCGACCGCGCGATTGCCCTGTATCCCCAGCTCGAGGCGTTTCTGCAACAGCCGATGACCCAGCGCAGCGACTATGCCGGCGCCTGCGCCCAGCTTGCGCACCTGATTCCGGACGAAGACTAACAATGACCAAGGCTCTCGATACCCTGCTCGAACTCGCGACCGATCAGCGCGACGCCGCCGCGGTCGCGCTCGGCAAGCTCAACAATGCCCACCGGAGTGCCCAGCAGCAGCTCGATGCCCTGATCACCTATCGCAACGAATACCAGCAACAGCTGGAAGCGAGCATGGCCAAGGGGCTGAGCATGGCCAGCCTCGACAACTATCGCCGCTTTCTGGCCTCGCTGGACGCCGCCATCGCGCACCAGCGCAACACCATGGACCACAGCGAACAGCGCGTGGCCGGCGGCAAGACCCAGTGGCAGGCGCGTCAGCGCCGACTGCAATCCTACGATGTACTGGCCACACGCCGTCGCGACAGCGCCGCGCGTACCGAAGCCAAACGCGAACAACAGACCAACGACGAATACGCCAGCCGCCTCGGCGCGCACGGCTCACGCTAGTCAGCACCTGGTTTTCGGGGGGAAACACGATGAGCGCCAATCCAGTGAGTCTTGCCGCGGTCAGTAGCCCGGCCAGCAGTCAGAGCAGCCCGGCCCGCAAACCGTCCAACAGCGACTATGACCCCGGCACGCCCGGTTTTGCCCAGACCCTGGCCGAACGCCGACAGGCGCACCCCTCGAGCGACCCGCGCGCCGACAGCGGTCAGGCCGGTTCGGCGAAGATGAACCAGGGCCGGAGCGCCAGCGCCCGTGATCCGGCCGATACGACAGGCAAGCAGACACAGGGCAAGCCCCAAAGCCAGGCGCAGACAAACGACGACGCGGCCGCGACGCCAACGCGCGCAAAGGCCAGGCCGGCCGCCAAATCAGCCGGACCTGACGCACATCCGCCGGCACAGCAGATCGCTCGTACCGACGCCGGAGCGGCGAACGCTGCCGACACGCAGCCGGGCAATGCGGATCACGTCGCGAACGCCAGCGCCGATGCCAACGCGCTGACGGGCACAGGTACGGGCCAGGCCGTCACGATCGGCAAGGCAACCGCTGCCGAGCAAGACACGAGCGATGACCGGCGCTCGCGCCATGCTGCCGGTGACCAAGCCAGCGCGAAGAACGTTGACCCGCATGCAGACAAGAACGCGCCGCAGCCGCTGATCGGCCTGCTTGCCCCGGCCCCGCCGGCACAAGACATCCGCATCGCCGGGCAAGGCAGCGACCTGCACAAGAGCCAGCGCGACGGGGCCCGTGTCGCCGGCGCCAGTAGCGAGCGCCAATCCGCCGGCAACACGCTACAGGCTCGCGCAGGCGCCGAGCCCCGGCTACAGCGGGCCGGCCTGGCAAGCGCTCTCGGCCTGGCCGAAGGCGGCGCATCCGCCCGGAACGTCGACTCGATCGACTTCGCACGCCACATCCAGCGCGCCATGCCGCAGGCCGCCGAGGGCGCCGGTGCGCGTGGCCTGGACGCCGGCAATACGCCGACCTCGCTGAACACTCTGGCACCTGCGACCCATATGAGCGCCTCGGCAATGGCCGCCGCCAGCCCCGCAGCGGCCGCGCCTGCGGCGAGCGCGGTATTCACCGCCGCGCTGGACGCCCCGGTGGGTAGCAATGCCTGGAGCCAGGCGGTCACCCGCCAGTCGCTGCGGCTGAGTCATGCCGACGGCGGCCGCGCCGAACTCACGCTCTACCCCCGTGATCTCGGCCAGTTGCAGGTCTCGTTGAAGATGGGCGAGCAGGCACAGCTGCATTTCAGCTCGCCGCATGCGCATGTGCGCGCCGCGGTCGAGTCGGCCCTGCCACAGCTGCGCCAGGCCTTTGCCGAAAGTGGCATCGCGCTCGGCGATACCTCGGTGAGCGACCAGCGCCCCCAGCAGAACTTCTCCGACGAGCGCCGCCGGCCCGTGGCGGCCGGGCCGGTAGGCGCCGTTGCGGCCACCACCGAAACAGGCATGGCCGCCGTCGCGCCGTCGGTGCCGATGATCGGTCGATCGCTTGCCGGCGGCATCGATATCTTCGCCTGACACCAGGATTTTTCTTTTCCAGGCGCCCCTCGATAAGCGTCTTGCACAGGTAACAACCGACACAATGGTCCTGAATCCGCCAACACCACCGTCCCGCCAGACCGGCAGGATGTCCCTGCCGCTGATTATCGCGCTGGTTCTGTGCGTGCTGATCGTCAGCGGCGCGGCCGTGGCTGCCACCTATTTCATGATGGGCGGCCATGACAAAAACACCGCTGAGACCGAGCACGCAAGGGAGCCGCTGCCCGACCCGGTGTTCGTGGCCGTGGCCCCGTTCACGATCAATCTGCAGGACGACAGCGGCCGGGTGCTCTATGTGCGCATGTCGCTCAAGGTTGCCGACGACAAGACCGCTGCGTATCTGACCAGCTACATGCCGCAGGTGCGCAACCGGATTCTGATGACGGTCAGCGATCAGCGTGCCGACGCGCTGGTGACCAGCGAAGGCAAACAGCAGCTGGCCGCGACGCTGCGTGAGCGTATTGCCCAGCCGCTGACCGCCGACGACGACCCGATCGCGGTCGACGACGTGCTGTTCACTGACTTCATTGTGCAGTAGGCACGGCATGAGCAACGACGACGTGCTATCGCAGGAGGAGATCGATTCGCTGCTCAACGGGGTGAGTGGCGAAGACGAGTCCACTGCGCAGAGCCCCGGCGCCAGCGATGGCAAGCGGGTGCGCGCCTTCGACCCGGCCTCGCAGCAACGCGTGGTGCGCGGACGCCTGCATACCTTCGACATCATCAACGAACGCTTTGCGCGTCATTTTCGCATGTCGCTGTTCAATCTGATCCGGCGCAGCGCCGATATCACGGTGGGCGCGGTCAAGATCCAGAAGTACAGCGACTTCACCCGCAATCTGCCGGTGCCGGCGAACATCAACCTGATCAGCATGAAGCCGCTGCGCGGCAATGCGCTGGTGGTGTTTCCACCCAATCTGGTCTATCTGGTCGTCGACAGCCTGTTCGGCGGCGACGGCCGTTTTCTGACCAAGTCCGAAGGGCGCGAATTCACCCATACAGAGCAGCGCATTATCCAGCGCCTGCTCGCGCTCGCGCTCGACAGCTACGCCGAGGGCTGGAAGAACATCTACCCGCTGGAGATGGAGTACCAGCGGGCGGAAATGCAGGTGAAGTTCACCAACATCACCAGCAGTTCCAATGAGCTGGTGGTCGACACCACCTTCCATCTGGAAGTGGGGGCGTTTGGCAGTGATTTTCATATCTGCATGCCCTACGCGATGATCGAGCCGATCCGCGATCTGCTCTCGGGTCCGCTGCAGAAGAAGGACCCGGAAGAAGAACGCTTTCGCACCCAGCAGCTGGCCGGCGAGGTCGAGCAGTCGCATGTGCGCCTGAGTGCTGCCTTCACCGAGCTAGCCAGTACGCTGGGCCAGGTCGCAAATCTGCAGGTCGGAGATGTACTGCCGATGGAGCTGCCGCGCGAGATCACCGCGTGCGTGGACAACATACCGGTATTCAACTGCAGCTACGGCCGCATTGCCGATCGCAAGGCGCTACGGGTCACCCGCGTGATCGACCATGTGGCGCCCGCTTCGTATCAGGGAAACAAGGCATGACCGATCCAAAATCCAACCCAGGCGACGAACAGAACGTGAGCGACGACGACTGGGCGGCCGCGATGGGCGAGCAGGCCAGCGCCACGCCGAGCGCCGACGATACCGAGGCCGCCTGGGCCGAGGCGATGACGGAACAGAAGTCCGATACCGGCACCGCGCCGGACAAGAGCAGACACAGCGGTGGCGCCACCGCACAGGCGACCAGCGCCGACGCACAGGTGTTCAAGCCACTCCAGGGTGATGACGACGCCGGTGCGCCGCGCGAACTCGACATGATCCTGGATATCCCGGTCACGCTGTCGGTCGAGCTCGGCCAGACCCGCCTGAGCATCCGCGAACTGCTGGATCTCGCCAAGGGCTCGATCGTCGAGCTCGACGGCCTGGCCGGTGAGCCGATGGATATCCTCATCAACGGCTATCTCATTGCCCAGGGCGAAGTCGTGGTGGTGGACGACAAGTACGGCATCCGGATCACGGAAATCATCACCCGGGCAGAACGTATCAACAAGCTCCATCGATGACGACAGAGCAGGCCAGCCCTGCCCAGCAATCGACCGCCGATCCGGCACCGACCGGCACCGGCGCGCCGACGCCAACCGACCGGCTGCACCAGCAGGCGCTGGCCGATAGCACGCAGACCGGCCAGGCAAGCCCGGCGTTCGTGCCGAGCACGCCCGGTGTGGGCGCCGGCACGCTCGGGCGTACTTCCGTGGGCCTGATCGCGGTGATCGGCATCATTCTGCTGTGCGCCTGGCTGCTCAAGCGTTTTTCCGGCGCGCGTGGCCATAACGCCGACATGCTCACAGTGGTGGCGAGCCGCGGCATCGGCCAGCGCGAACGCGTGGTCGTGGTCGAGATCGAGGACAAGTGGCTGGTGCTCGGCGTGACACCGCACAGCATCAATACCCTGCATACGCTGGACGCACAGGCAGCACCCGCCGCACCTGCCGGCCATCCGCCCTCCTTCGGCACCGCCTTCGCCCATAATCTGAAACAGGCGACGGCGCGTTTGTCGCGCCGGCCCGGGCGTTGAATCGCCGATGAAGCGACGGTCTTTTCTTCGTGTGTTCGGGTTCACGCTCGCCGTGCTGGTGAGCACCGCGGCAACCGCGCAACAGGCCACGCCGCTGCCCGGCATCGTGAGCGCGCCGCTGGCCGGCGGCGGCCAGGAATGGACGCTGTCCGTACAGACGCTGGTGCTGCTGACATCGCTGGCGTTCCTGCCGGCCGTGCTGCTCATGATGACCGGCTTCACCCGTATCATCATCGTGCTCAGCCTGTTGCGCAGCGCGCTCGGCACGCCCACCGCACCCCCGAATCAGGTGCTGCTTGGCCTGGCCCTGTTCCTGACCTTCTTCGTGATGTCGCCGGTGTTCGATCGCGTCTACGAGGTCGCCTACCAGCCGCTGGCGGCCGGCGAAATCACTTTCCAGCAGGCGCTGGCGCGCGGCGCTGCGCCGATGCGTGATTTCATGATGCACCAGACCCGCGAAGCCGATATCGCGATGTTTGCCAACATCGGCGACCTGCCGCCGCTGCAGGGCCCGGAAGACGTGCCCATGCGCCTGCTGCTGCCGGCGTTCGTGACCAGCGAACTCAAGACCGCGTTCCAGATCGGCTTCACCATCTTCATCCCGTTTCTGGTGATCGATCTGGTGGTGGCCAGTGTGCTCATGTCGCTGGGCATGATGATGGTGCCGCCGGCAACGATCTCGTTGCCGTTCAAGCTGATGCTGTTCGTACTCGTGGACGGCTGGACGCTGCTGGTCGGCTCGCTCTCGCAAAGCTTTTTCATGGGCTGACAGGACACTGCCATGACATCCGCAACCGTAATGGAACTGGCCTATCAGGGCATGAAGGTCACCCTGCTGCTGGCCACCCCGCTGCTGCTGGCCGCACTGCTGGTCGGCCTGATCGTGAGCCTGTTCCAGGCCGCTACCCAGATCAACGAAATGACCCTGTCGTTCATTCCCAAGATTCTGGCCGTGTTCGCAGTGCTGGTCGTCGCGGGCCCCTGGATGCTGGGCGTGATCCAGGACTTCACCCGCCAGCTGTTCGCCAGCATTCCCGGCCTGATCGGGTGAGCGGCTGATCGCCCGGATCGGGCCGACATGATTCACTTCACCTCGGGTGAGCTCACCGGCTGGGTGATGCTTTTCCTCTGGCCGTTCGTGCGCATCCTTGCGTTCGTCGCCGTCGCGCCCGTGTTCGGCGAGAACACGCTCTCGCGGCTGGGCAAGATCGGCGTGGCCGCGGCACTGGCGCTGGTCATCGCCCCTACGCTCGAGGGCCTGCCCGACGTACCGCCGGTCTCCTATGCCGGCGTCTGGCTGCTTGTCCAGCAGGTACTCATCGGCAGCGCCATCGGCCTGGTGATGCGGGTGGTGTTCGCAGCCGTGCAGGCCGCCGGCGACTTTGTCGGCCTGCAGATGGGCCTGGGCTTCGCCTCGTTCTATTCGGCGGCGATGGGCACCAACGCCATGGTGCTCTCGCAGCTGCTCAACACCTTCGCAATGCTTTTTTTCCTCGCCTTCGATGGCCATCTGATCATGGTGCGCATCCTCGCCGAGACCTTCATCACGCTGCCCATCGGCGTGGGCGGCCTGAACGCGCAGGGCTGGCATATGGCAGCGCTTTGGGGCGGCGAGGTATTCACTGCCGGCGTCGGCTTGGCGCTGCCGCTGATCGCCGCCCTGCTGACCATCAATCTGGCCATGGGCATTCTCAACCGGGCCTCGCCGCAGCTGTCGATCTTTTCGGTAGGCTTTCCGCTGACCCTGCTCTCGGGCCTGATCGTGCTGTCGTTCATGGTGCCGGAACTGGGCGCGGTGTTCTCGCGCATGTTCGTCGCCGGACTGGACAGCATGGCCCGGGTGGTGACTGCGCTGGCCGGCAGCTAGGAATCGGCCACACCACAAACGGCCGCTGCACGCCTCAGACCAGGCTGAACAACGACATCTGCTGAATATCGGCAAACGTCTTCTGCGAGAACTGCAGCGCCACCTGGGCCAGCGAATAGTCGGAAATCGCCTTGACCGGATCCACGTCCTGCAGGTTGGACAGGCTGCTCTTGTAGTTGACATCGCGGTTGGCGCCGACGTCGTCGAGGGTATCCAGTTCGTTCAGACGCGAGCCGAGCGAGGCACGCACCGATAGCACGTTATCCAGCGAATTATCGAGCTGGCGCTGGGCACTGTTAAGGGTGTTGGCCAGTGCCGCACCGGCGGCCGGACTATCACTGGGCTGGCGCAGCTGGGCGGCCAGCCCGGCAATGGTGTCGAGAATGTTGTTGTCCTCGGGGCGGCCCTTGCCGAGGGTGAAACTGTCGCCGTCATCGGGCGTGCCGCCAATACGCAGGCTCATGCTGGCGCCGATATCGAGCGTCTGGCCGAGCTTGAACGCCGCGTCGCTGACCACGTCCGTATTCGTCGTGGTATTGCGCACGCTGTAGGTCAGCGTACCGCCATTGTTGGCGAAGCTCACCGCGAAGCTGTCGCCATAGTCGTCGGCGGCGCTGTCGCGCACGCTGATGTTCTGAAACACCGCGCTGCCGTTGTTGGCCTCGCTGGCCCGAGCGACATAACTCGCCCCCGAGGTGACGCTTGCGAACACAGCGTCGCCCGTATCGTTGATAGCCATGGTGCGCGCCGAATCCACGCGCAGCTCGCGCCGGCCCGCGTCGCCGCTGTAGGTCGACTGGCCGCTCGTCTCGTCGAAGATGAAAGCCGAAGCATCGCTTTTATAGCCCGAGAAGATCGAGCGACCGTTGCCATCCTTGGCGTTGGCGTTGCCCAGCAGCTGGGCGTGGATGCCGTCCAGCTGGGTGGCGAGCGATTCGCGGTCGGCGTCGCTGAGCGTTCCATTGCCCGCCTGCACCAGGCGCGGCTTGGCCGCCGTCAAGGCGTTGATGACACTGTCGAGTTCGTTGTCCTCGGCCGAGAGATTACGCCGCGCGATCTCGCGGCTGTCCGCAAACTGCTCGTTGACCTGAATCGCCTGCGAGACGTTGAGTGCCTGCGCGGCGGCGCGCGGGTCGTCGGCGGGCGTGACGATACGCCGGCCGCTGGCCAGCTGCTGGCCGATATCCGCCACCTGACTCTGCTGGCGCAGGATCGCCTGGCTGCCCATCGCGTAGATCGTGTTGGTACTCAAGCGCATCGCTGCGTCTCCTGAAGATTCGGTTGCGCCCTGTAGCTAAGCGCGAATGCCCAGCAGCGTGTCGAACATGCTGGCGGCGGTTTCGATCACCTTGGCGTTGGCCTGGTACATCTGCTGGTAATAGAGAAGATTGACCCGCTCCTCGTCGAGGTTGACCCCCGATATCGACTGCTGGGCGTTCTCGAGTTCGCCGGTCAGGGTCTGCTGGGCTTCGCCGTTGACCTGCAGGGTGCGGGTACGATTGCCGATATCGCTGACCAGCTGCGCATAGCTGCTGTTGAAGCTGCGATTGCCTTCCACCGTCCTGGCATTCTGCAGATCGGCCAGTGCCTGAGCGTTGCGATTGTCGCCACTACCGCCGCCCTGTGCCGCCGCGATCTCGGCCGGATCGGTGATCGAAACCCCCAGCGCCGCGGCCGCGCCGTCCAACGGTTTGATCAGGAACGAGTCGCCTTCGTTGGGCGTGCCATCGACCGCGACATCGACCCCGCCGATCGAGAACGGATCGGTGCCGAAGTTGGTGCGCTGACCGTCGCTCGCACGCGTCACGCTGTACTGGCCGTTGTTGTAGTCCACGCGGTAGTTGCTGGCTGCAACATCGGCCATGCCGTCGTCGCTGAACGCCACCTGGAGCGTGGCCGTACCGGTATTGCGGGCGTTGTTGAGGCTGATCGGCTTCGACGTTTCGAAAAAGTCCTTGCCGGCGTTGCCGGCCAGATCCGTGCCCTGCTTGTGCACCTCGTTGATCTTGCCGGCCATGGCATGGGCCAGCTGGTCGAGGGTGAGGCTGGCCGATTCCAGCGACTCGTCGCGAAACGCGACCAGGCCGCCCAGGGTGCCACCGCTGACCTGCTTTGCGTCAAGCTCGCGCAGCGTCCCGCCCGGCGCCTCATAGGCAATCACCCGGCGCGTGGAATCTGCGGCTGACGGCACCAGCGCCAGCGAATGCGCGCCGGTGGCATCCACCAGCGGCTGGCCGGCGGCGGTGATGTTGTAGCTGTTGCCATCCTGCACGGCAACGTCGATATTGATCAGCTGGCCCATTTCCGAGACCAGCTGATCGCGCTTGTCGAGCAGCGTATTGGGCTCGGTACCGGTACGCCCGCGCGCCAGCGAGATCTGCTCATTGAGGCTGTTGATCTGCTCGGCGTAGTTGTTGACCTGCTTGACCGCGCCGTCCATCTGGCCCTCCACGCTGTCGCCCATGTCCTTGAGGTAGTCGGAAAAAGCCTGGAACTGGGCGCTCATGCTGTTCGCGTCACCCAGTAGCGATTCGCGTGCGGCGGCGTCGTCGGGATTGCCGGCCAGCGTCTGCAGCCCGGCGAAGAACTGCTGCATCAGCGGCGCCAGTCCGGCATCGCTGTCGCCGAGCAGGTTGTTGATCTGTGACAGCTGGCCGAGATGGCTGTCGAGCGCGCTTTCCTTGCTGCGCGCGGCGTTGAGCTGGCCGGTGACGTACTGCTGGTAGTTGCGTTCGACCGCGCCCACCTGCACGCCGCCCTGGCCACCGGACTGCGCGCTCTGCTCCAGACGCAGCTGCTGGCGGGTATAGCCCGGCGTATTGACGTTGGCGATGTTGTTGCTGGCCGTCGACAGGCCGCTCTGGGCTGCGCTCAAGCCGCTGTAGCCGATACCGAAGAGATTGGACATTCGCGTGCTTCCTGTGACGTCCGTGCGGTCTGACGTAGTCTATGCGTCAACTAACGGCGCCGAGGCTGAAAACTTGATTGATGGGCTCGCGCTCTGCAGGCACCAGAAAACGCGCCAGATCCGGCACTAGAACAAGCGCGCCAACGCCTCGCCCTGCGTAGGCGCCACGCTCAGGCCATGCGCGGTGTCGGTATGCAGCGATGCGCTACGTGCGGCGACCTGGCGATTGATACCCATGTCGGTGGCCGCAAGGCGCGTATCGTCAGCCGCGATCTCGGTGAACAAGGGGCCGGCGCTGTTCCTATCGACCAGCGTGGGAACGTCCGGCGCAGCGGCCGGCAGCTGTGCCATGATGGCGACCAGCTTGTCCGCATAGGCCGGATCGGTGGCATAGCCGCTGGCCTGGAGTTCACGTGCAGCCGACGCGGCGTTCGGGGCCTGCGCGACACCGGCATAGCGCGGCGATCGGCTCAGCAGACGCGCATAGTCGGCAAACGCGTCGTCGTAGGAGTCATAGGCACGAAACGCAGCGCGCTGGGCACTGGAACGGCCATTGGCATATTCGTGGGTCATCACCTCGGCGGTATCGCCCTGCCAGCCGGTGGCCTTGATATTGAATACGTTATAGCTCGGCCGCCCGTCCGCACGGGTAACCTCGTGGCGACCCCAGCCGGTTTCCAGGGCCGCCTGGGCCAAGATCAGTTGTTGCGGCACGCCGGTCTCGCGCGCTGCGTTGCCTGCGGCCGGACCCATGCGGTCGAGGAAGTCGTTGACGTGTGCGGGCAACAGAGCCCGCGAGACGACATCCCGCGCGCCATGGGTGCCCTCGATCGCCACCATCGGCGCGGGCTGATAAGGCGGCACATTGAGCAATGGCGGGTGTGCCGTTGCCATATCAACCATCGGCCGGGTGTCGGCGTCCGCGGCTTCTGGCGTCGCTACTGCAGGCAGCGGGTCCGATGCAGACAACGCGCGCGGCGTGCCTTGCGCAATGCCGGCAACCGACGTATCGCCGGCGCCCTCGACCGTAGCGCTTCGCCGCATCTGACGGGTCATCATGTCGGCCAGACCGATACCGCGCTTGGCCAGGGTCTGTGCCCACTGCTGGTCCATGAGCGAGTCGTAGGTATCGCTCTGGTGGCTATGCATGAGATCGCTCTTGAGCATGGCGTCGCGCATGCTCGAGAGCATCTTCTGCAGAAACAGCGCCTCGAACTGGCGTGCGGCCTGATCCAGGCCCTCATCGGGCGATTGCCGGACCGAATGCTTGAGCCTGGCGATCGACTGGACGTCGAGGGCGAAGTTGGCGCTGGCATCGATGGCCATCAGATGATCTCCAGCTCGGCGTTGAGTGCGCCTGCGGCCTTGAGTGCTTCGAGTATCGCCATCAGGTCGGTCGGCGTCGCGCCAAGCTGGTTGAGGGCACTGACTACGTCTCGCAGCGTGGCACTCGCTCGCACCATATTGAGCATGCCGCTACCCTCCTGAACCGTGACGTCGGCGTTGGGCACCACTGCGGTCTGACCACCCGACAACGCATTCGGCTGGCTGACGATAGGGTTCGAGTCGATCACCACCGACAGGTTGCCGTGGGCCACCGCCGCCTGATCCAGGGTGACGGTGGTGTTCATGACCACCGAACCCGTGCGCGAATTGATCACCACGCGCGGCAACACGCGTCCGGGCGTGATCTCGATATTCTGAACCCGGGCCAGAAACGCCACCTTGGCGCTCTCGTCGCTCGGCATCTGCAGCACAATGGTGCGTGAGTTGCGCGCACGGGCGACGGTACGGCCGAACGCCTGATTGACGGCGTCCATGGTGCGCAGCGCGGTATCGAAATTGGCCTGCCTGAGCTCGAGTTGCAGTTCGCCGTTGCTGGCGAGTTCCGTGGGCAGCGTACGCTCGATGACCGCGCCGTTGGGTATGCGTGCGGCCGCGGTCTGGTTGACCTGCACGCTGCTGCCGGCAGCACCGGCGCTGATGCCCGGCGCCAGCACGTTGCCCTGGGCCAGGGCATAGATCTGACCGTCCGCACCCTTGAGCGGGCTCATCAGCAGGGTGCCACCGCGCAGGCTCTTGGCGTTGCCGATCGAGGAGACCGTCACATCCAGCTCCTGACCGGGCCCGGCAAACGGCGGCAGACTGGCGGTGACCATCACCGCAGCCACGTTCTTGAGCTGCATATTGGTGCCGGTCGGCATGGTCACGCCCAGTTGGGTGAGCATGTTTCTGAGCGCCTGACCGGTAAAGGGCGTCTGTGTGGTCTGATCACCGGTGTTGCCCAGGCCCACAACCAGCCCGTACCCGACCAGCGGGTTCGAGCGTACGCCCTGGAACGTGGCGATATCCTGCAGCCGCTCGGCCTGCGCGCTCCCGGCGATGCCAACGCCGGCCAGCAGTGCGGCAAGAGCCATTGCGCCATAACGGACCCACGCGCGCGATACGGATGAAGCCATGATCGTGAACCTCAGAACGGAGAGATGTTGAGCAGCAGACGCTGGAACCAGCCCATGTTCTGGGCCTCGTTGATATAACCGTCGCCGTAGTATTCCAGGCGCACGTTGGCGACCTGGTTGGAGGTGATGGTGCTGTCGGCGCGGATCATGCGCGGGTTCACCGTGCCCGAGAACAGGATGTACTCGACGCCCTGGTTGATGCCGATACGCTTTTCGCCCGCCACTTCCAGATTGCCGTTGGGCAACACGTTCATGACCGTGGTCGTGATCGTGCCCACGAATGTATTGGAGGCGTTGGCACCGCCCTGGCCATCGAACGTGGTATCGCCGCTGATGTCTGCGTCCTGGCCATCCAGCAGGCTGCCGAACAGCTCCGGGACCCGGGTCGGGCTGAAGGCCAGTGAGCCGTTGCGGCGAGCGTTAGCTGCCGAGCTCTTGGTCGCGCTGACGTCTTCGTCGAGCACGATGGTGAGAATATCGCCGATCTGGCGTGGTCGGCGGTCTTCGAACAGTGGCTTGGTATAGGCCGAGGCAAAGATCGAGCCGTTCGACGGCACCGGTACCGGCAGCGCGGGCGGCGTGTTGGTCGGCCCTTCCACCACGTTCTTGCGTGGCAGCTGGGCACAGGCGCCCAGCGTTGCCACACACAGCAGCGCCACGATCAGGCGCGGCCCGCGCCCACGGCATGCCGCCGCCCACCGGAATATGCTCATGCCCCGCACTGTCTTACAGCTGCGCCAGGCGCTGGAGCATCTGATCGGAGGTTTCCACCGCCTTGGAGTTGATCTCGTAGGCGCGCTGGGTGGCGATCATGTCCACCATCTCCTCGACCACGTTCACGTTCGAGGTTTCCACGAACTTGTGGCGCAGCAGGCCGGCGCCGTTGAGCCCCGGAATGCTGTCGTTGCGCGGGCCCGAGGCGGTGGTTTCGCGATAGAGATTGTCACCGATGCTCTGCAGGCCGGTCGGATTGATGAACGTGGTCAGCTGCATCTGGCCCACCTCGATATTCTCGGTCGTGCCCGGCTCGGTCACCGATACGGTACCGTCCTGGGCGACGCTGATCGACAGCGCGTTGGCCGGGATCACGATGGCCGGCTCGATCGGAAAACCCGAGGCGGTAACCATCTGGCCGTTCTGATCAATCTGAAACGCGCCGTCGCGGGTGAAGCTGTTGGTGCCGTCGGGCATCTGCACGGCAAAGAAACCCTTGCCCTGGATAGCAACATCCTTGGAGTTGCCGGTCGATTCCAGATTGCCCTGGGTGTGCAGCCGTTCGGCTGCGACCGGCTGCACGCCGGAGCCAACCTGCATCCCGGACGGCAGATTGGTCTGTACCGAAGACAGCGCGCCGGGCTGGCGCATATCCTGATAGAGCAGATCCTGGAAGACGGCGCGCGAGCGCTTGAAGCCGTTGGTGGATACGTTGGCCAGGTTGTTGGCAACGGTGTCCAGCTTGACCTGCTGCGATTCCAGGCCGGTCTTGGCGATCCAGAGTGAACGGATCATGGCGATTCCCCCCCGTAGGCCGCGCGGCAACGCCGGCGCGGCGTGATGACGACCGCCCGCATGCACGGGCCGGCCCGATTTTTTGACTAGGTCAGCGACAACAGGCGATTGGCGCCACGCTCATTCTCGTCAGCGGTGCTGATTATCTTCATCTGCATCTCGAAGCGGCGTGCATTGCCGATCATGGCCACCATCGACTCGACCGGACTGACATTGCTCTGCTCGAGCGCGCCGCTGACCACGCGCACGCTGTCGTCCGCGGCCAGCGGCCCGGCCTGCACACCCTCGGCGGTCTTGAGCCGGAACAATCCGTCGCCACCGCGACCCAGTTGCTCCACCGGCGGATTGACCAGCTTTAGCGTGCCGACCTGGGCCAGCGTGTTGGGCCGGTCACCCGCGCCCAGCGCCGAGATGGTGCCGTCGGCGGCGATCGTCACGTCGGCCTGCAGCGGCAACACCAGCGGGTTGCCGTCCTCGCCCAGCACGGCGTGGCCGTTGCTGCGCAGCAGACCGGTGGCGTCCTGCTGCAGATCGCCGGCACGCGTATAGCCTTCGCCGCCGTCGGGCGCCTGCACCGCCAGCCAGCCGTCGCCGTCGAGGGCGACGTCCAGCGAGCGGCCGGTCCGGGTGATCACGCCGGCGGCGAAATCCGCCGACGGCGTGGTGTCGGCGGCGATCGCCCGCGTCGCATTGCCGGCGCCGTTGACCGGGACCGCGCGGAACATCGACAGCTGGCCCTTGAAGCCGACCGTCGACGCGTTGGCCATGTTGTTGGCCACCACCGCCTGCCGGTCAAGGGTCTGGGTGGCACCGCTGAGCGCGGTATAGATGAGTCTGTCCATGACGAGTCCCGTTGACCGTTATCGACTAGCGCAGATTGACCGCGGTCTGCAGCACCTGATCCTGTGTCTTGATGGTCTGGGCGTTGGCCTGGTAGTTGCGCTGGGCCACGATCATGTCCACCAGCTGTTGGGATAGATCCACGTTGGAGCCTTCCAGCGTGCCGCCCAGCAGATTGCCAAGCTGACCGACGCCGGCACTGCCAAGCGCCGGCTGGCCGGAGTCGGCCGTCTCGACCCAGGCGTTGCCGCCAACCGGCGCCAGGCCCTGCTCGTTACGGAAACCCGCGAGCGCGACCTGGGCCAGATTCAGCGACTGGCCGTTGGAGTAGTTGCCGCGGATCATGCCGTCGTTCTGAATGGCGATGCCGGTGAGCGAGCCGGACGCATAGCCGTCCTGTGCCGGATTGCCGGCCGCAAACGACTGCGCGGTCTGTGCGGTGCCGGCGAAATCGTAGGTGAACTCGATCGGTGCGGAGCCGTTGGCGGCATCCAGGTTGAACGCCACCGCGGACTCGGGCAGATCGTCGGCCTTCGTGCCCGTCGCCGGCGAAGCCAGGGTCAGATTGCCGTTGGCATCGAACGCCATGGTGGACTCGGGCAGCTGCTCGACATAACGGATCTGGCCGCCGGAAAAATTGCCATCCGCGTCCGTTATCGCGCCGGAAACCACCGCGGTATACAGGTGTTCGACATCATTCTTGACGACGCTGATGTCACGGAAGGTGCCGTTGGCCGTCGGGTTGAAATCGCCCGGATATTCTGCGCCCTGTGCCACCGTGCGCGGCAACGAGGATTCTTCGCCCAGCGGCATCTCGCCGTTGACGCCCCACTGGTTCTCGCCGGTCTTGGTGAAGTACAGGTTGATACTGTGGGCATTGCCCAGCGAGTCGAACACCGAGCTCGGCGTGCTCCAGTTGTAGGTGCTGGAATCATTGCTGTTGAAGGCACTGTCGATGATCTCGGCGCCGGCGTCGAGGCTGGCCTGCAGCGAGGCGTCGGTGGTTGCGCGTGCGTTCAGGCCTTCTGCGGGCAACTGGATTGCCCCCGGATTGCCGCCGGCGTTGATACGCGGCGCCGCGTTGGGGTCGTTGAAATTACTCACGTTGTAGCCGGTCAGCAGCGCGCCCTGGCCGTTGGCGATGTTGCCACCCTTGGTCTGCTGGAACTGGCCGTCGCGCGAGTAGACTGTCTGATTGCCGTCCTGCAGACGGAAGAACCCGCCACCGTCGATAGCCAGATCGAGACTGCGTCCGGTGGTGCTCAACGGCCCGCCCTGAAAGCTCTGCGTGATTCCGGTGACCTGCACACCCAGGCCTGTCTTGGCGCCGGCATACAGATCGGCGAATTCGCTGCGACCGCTCTTGAACCCCACGGTCTGCGAATTGGCGATGTTGTTGCCGATCGTGTCCAGACCGCTGGCGGCTGCGTTGAGCCCACTTACACCCTGCGTGAAACCCATGATTCGTCCCCGTTTGTCGTGTCGTTATGAGAAGAAGTATTCACGCGCCGCGTGAACGGTATTGCGGTGAACAGCGATCGTTTTCCGGCGCTGTTCGTTCAGATGATCTGGCGAATATCGTCGAGCGAGATCAGCCCCTTGGGCCCGAGATCCAGCTTGGGCGCGCCTTCACCGGCGACCACGCCGCCGACATAGCCCATCGACAGCGGCTGCACGTCGATCGCCTCGCCCGCCGCGCTGACGGCCTCGATATTGAGCTGGTAGTTGCCCGCACCCACCGCCTGCTCGCTGGCGTCCTTGCCGTTCCACTGGAACGACTGCACGCCGGCCTCTATGTTTTCGTAGCTGGACTGATGCACCACCGTGCCCATGGCGTCGCTGATGGTGACCGTGACCTTGGCCGCATCCTCGGGCAGTTCCATGCCGAAAGGCGTGGCCGCGCCCACTTCACCGACGCCAATCTCGGCGCCCGGCACCAGCACGTTGCGGCCGATCAGCGCGCTCGCCTGCAGGCGCTGGCTGGTATCGATCTGGCCGGTGATCGCGCCGAGCGTGTCGTTGAGATCGTTGATGCCCGAGACCGTGTTGATCTGCGCGATCTGCGAGGTCATCTGCGAGTTGTCCATGGGATTGAGCGGATCCTGATTCTTCATCTGTGCAACCAGCAGGGTCAGAAACTGCTCGCTCAGATCCGCGGTACGCTCACGCGCCGCACTGGTGTTTGCGCTTGCCGCCGCAGCTGCGGCGGCGGCGGACGCGCCCGAACCGGAAGACGCCGCGCCGAGAGTATCGCTGGCCATGGTTGAATCCTGGGTTATTGGCCGAGGGTGAGGGTGCGCAACATCAGCTCCTTGCTGGTGTTGAGCACTTCCACGCTGGCTTCGTAGGAGCGGGCCGCCGAGATCATGTTGATCATTTCGTCGGTGGGGTTGACGTTGGGCATCTGTACGTAGCCGCGGTCGTCGGCCATCGGATGGCTCGGGTTGTATTCCTCGCGAAACGGGGCCTGATCCTCGACCACGTCGGACACACGCACGCCGCCGATTCCACTGCCGGCTTCGGCCTGCAGCTCGAACATCACCTGCTTGGCTCGATAGGGCTCGCCGTCCGGCCCGGCCACGCTGTCGGCGTTGGCCATGTTGGACGCGGCCACGTTCATGCGCTGCGACTGCGCGCTCATCGCCGAACCGGCGGTATTGAAAATGCTGTACATCGCCATCGCTGTTCCTCGGTTATCCGCTTAGCGTTCGGGCTGCATGGCCGACTTCAGCCCCTTGAGTTGGCTACCCAGGATCTGCAGGTTGGCCTGGTAGTGCACCGCGTTCTCCATGAACTCGACGCGCTCGACGTTCATATCGACCGTATTGCCGTCGAGGCTGGGCTGGGTGGGATTGCGATATCCAAGTGTTGCCGCGCCGGTCGATACCCCCGGTGCCTGACCGGCGATATGACCGGCCGCGGTGGTACGCAGGGCCAGGCCACCGGGGCCACCGGGGCCACCGGGGCCACCCGAGCCAGCGCTGCCCATGGCACGGTCGAGTTCGGCCTTGAAGTCGAAGTCGCGTGCCTTGTAGTTGGGTGTATCACTGTTGGCCACGTTCGCGGCCAGCACTTCCTGGCGCCGACCGCGCAAGTCCAGGGCCTGCGTGTAGAAGGCCAGCGATGCATTGAGTCCGTCGAGCATGTCCCCCCCCGGGCTGAGCTCTATCAGGTGAGCAATACTAGGCATGCCACGCGCACACGCATCGACTGAATAGGCCACGCTTTGGCGCGTATATCGTGGCTTGGTCACACGTAGTGCGGGCTACAATCCGGGCGTTGCAACCGTAACGCGCCGGGGGCTGCGGCATACGATGAAACAAGTGACATCACGACGTATGACTGCGCGGGCCCTAACCCGATGGGCGCTCGCCACAGTCCTGTTGTGGTGTCTGGCCGGGACCGCCGCCGGCAACAGCACGCGCACCGACGCGCTCGAGAGCCGCATCGTCGCGTTCCTCGAGGCACACAGTGACGCCGCCCCGGAACAGCTGCATATCACCATCGCCCAGTCCGCGGCCCGCATGGGACCGTGTCGCACCCCCGAGCCGTTTCTGCCGGGCCGCTCGCAGCGTGTGGCCGGACGCCTGACCGTGGGCGTGCGCTGCCCTGGAGATACGCCGGCGCTGCGCTACTATCAGGCCGATGTGGCGATCGAGGCGCCCTACTACGTGGCCAGCCGCGCAATCGATCCGGGCGAGACGATCCGGCTTGCCGACCTGCGCGAGGTCACCGGCGAGATCACGCGCCTGGCAGCCAACGTGGCCACCCGCGCCGACGAACTGGTCGGCCGGGTGGCGCTAAGACGCATTGCCGCCGATCTGCCGATGCGCGTGTCCATGGTTGCCGAAGCGCACGTCATCGAACGCGGCGCACGTGTACGCGTGATCAGCCGTGGCAACGGTTTTTCCATCACCACCGAGGGCAAGGCGCTGGACAGCGCGACCCGGGGGGCCCGCCTGCGGGTGAGCACCGATGGCGGCTCGGTGGTGCGCGGCATGGCCGAGGCCGCAAACACGGTGGTGGTCGGACGCTAGGCCTGTTGCCGTTCCAAGCATGCAAGAGTGGCGTTAAAGTAAATTCTGCTGCAGCCGATCTTGCTGCCATCCGACGCACAAGATGCACTCCGAGGACGACTTCAGATGAACATCGATCCAACCCAGAACCCAGGCCGCATCAACAACACCGAGGTGCGCGACGTCAACAGGACGACAGGCGCGCAGGCCCCGAAGCAGACCGACGCGCCGCGCGAGTCGGCCCGTTATCAGGCGTCCATGGCCAGCGATACATCGCAGGACATCGACGCTGCGCGCGTGGCCGAAATCCGGCAGGCGATCAGCGATGGCAAGCTTGAAATCAACGCCGATCGCATCGCAGACGGCATCATTGCCAGCGCCAGGTCGCTGCTCGAGGAATAGGCCGACCGCATGACCACCGACTTTCAGACCCATCTCGAAAAGCAGCACGCACGACTGGGCGATTTCATCGTCCTGCTCGATCGCGAGCAGTCGATCCTGACGGCTGCGCCGGTGGCGATCGACGCGCTCTCGGATATCACCGAGAACAAGCGCAAGCTGGCCGCGGAACTCGAGCAGCTGGAAGCACAGCGCCAACAGCGGGTGATCGCGCACGGCGAAGCAGCCGATCGCGCCGGTGCGCAGGCGCTGTCAGAACGACTCGGCTGCAGCGATCTGTGGCGCGATTTTATCGCCCTTGTAGACCAAGCAAGCACACAGAACCGGCTCAACGGCCTGCATATTGGCACGCGCCTGGATCACACCCAGCGCACCCTGGGTTTTCTGCGCCAGATTTCGGCCCAGAGCCTGTATTCGGCCGACGGCCAGCGCGCCCCGAGCAGCGGCCGGCGCATTTCCAGCGGCGCTTGATTGGCACTACGGGCAGCATCTCTCCGACTTATTCGAAGTTCACCACCAGCTGCAGCGCCTCACCACGCCGCGGTGCGTTGAGCATGCCGCGGCCCGGCAGCACGAACACGAACCGAAACCGGGTCGCCGGCGCCAGCCCGGCGAAGGCTGTGCTGCGCCCGATGGGTGTCGACACCTTGATACAGCGCGTATCCGCGCATAGCGCCACCCGCGGCGGCCGGCCGCTGGTGGCGAACCCGTAGCGCCAACTCACGGACATGATCGCGCGCCCGACCAGCGGCGTGCTTGAGCGCGGCTTCAGGATCGGGGTTTCATAGCGCCAGCCGCGCTGGCGCAGCGTCGGCGTGGTCGCATAGGCCACCCAGCTTCCCGCCGCCAGCGCCGGTGCGATCGGCACGCTGACCAGCAGCGCCGCCGCGAGCAGCAGTCGCGCCGCGGTCGTGGGCATGACGTCCTAGCTTCCGCCGATGAGCGTAGTCACGCGCAGACTGCGGTCGTCGGGCACCTCGTTCTGCGACAGCACCACCAGCCGCGGCAGACGCCGGCGCAGAAAACGTGCCAGCAGCGGCCGCAGCTCGTGCTGGACGACCAGCACCGGCGGCACGCCACGCTCTTCCTGGCGCGCTGCGGCCTGCTCGGTCTGCTGCATCAGTGTCTCCGCCAGCCCCGGCTCCATGCCACCGCCGTTGGACAGGGCCTGGGTCAGCATCTGCTCGAGGCGCCCATCCAGGCTCATCACTTCCAGCTGGTCGGCGGCACCGAACCAGTGCTGGACGATGGCACGTCCAAGCGCGACGCGGACCACCGCGGTCAACTCGTTCGGGTCGGCGCTGTGCTCGCCGTGCACCGCGAGCACGTCCAGCATCTTGCGCATATCGCGAATAGAGACGTCCTCGTCGAGCAGGTTCTGCAGAATCGCGGTGAGCGTACTCAGCGCCACGGGCTTGGGCACGACGTCGTCGACCAGCTGCGGCGTATCCTTTTTCACCCGATCGAGCAGCTGCTGGGTCTCCACCCGTCCGAGCATGCGGCCGGCGTTGACGGTCAGCAGATGGTTGATATGGGTCGCGATCACGGTCGCCGCATCGACCACCGTGAAGCCCTGCGCCTCGGCCTGATCGCGGTGGCCGTCCTCGATCCAGGTCGCCGGCAGGCCGAACGCGGGGTCGACGCCGTCGCGACCCTCCAGGCTACCGCTGGCGTGGCCGGGATTGATCGCCAGCCACTGACCCGGGAAGGCCTCGCCGCGACCGATCTCCACGCCGTCCAGCGCCAGGCAATAGGCATGCGGGCCGAATTCGAGATTGTCGCGGATATGCACGACCGGCGGCAGGAATCCCACCTCCTGTGCAAACTTCTTGCGTACGCCCTTGATCCGGCGCAACAGCTCGCCGTTTTGCTGGGCATCGACCAGCCCGATCAACCGATAACCCACTTCAAGACCCAGCGGATCGATGAGCTGCACGTCCTCCCAGCTGGCTTCCTGGGTTTCCGACGTCGCGACTGGCGGCGGCACCTGGGCCGCAGCGCTGGCCACCCGGGCCCGCTCGCGCTGGGTCAGCCACCAGCCGAGACCGCCCAGCAGCGCGGTGAAGAACAGAAACACCATATTGGGCATGCCGGGCACCAGGCCCAGCAGACCGAGTACGCCCGCGCACAGAAACAGCACCCGCGGGTTGGTGAACAGCTGGCCGATGAGCTGCTGGCCAACATCCTCGTCGCTGGATACGCGTGACACGGTCACGCCGGCGGCGGTGGAGATCACCAGCGCCGGCACCTGGGCGACCAGGCCGTCGCCGATGGTCAGCAGCGTATAGGTGCGCGCGGCCTCACCGATGCTCAGATCGTGCTGGAGCATGCCGATCAGCAGACCGCCGATCAGGTTGATGACCATGATCAGGATGCCGGCAATGGCATCACCGCGCACGAACTTGCTGGCACCGTCCATGGAGCCGTAGAAATCGGCTTCCTGCGAGGTCTCCCGACGTCGGGTCTTGGCGGTTTCCTCGTCGATCAGGCCGGCGTTGAGATCCGCATCAATGGCCATCTGCTTGCCGGGCATGGCGTCCAGCGTGAAGCGCGCACCCACCTCGGCGATACGCCCTGCACCCTTGGTGATGACCATGAAATTGATCACGATCAGGATCAGGAACACGACCAGCCCGACCGCGAAATTACCGCCGACCAGAAACGCACCAAAAGCCTCGATGACGTCACCCGCAGCGCCCGGCCCGGTATGGCCGTTCATCAGCACCACGCGCGTGGAGGCCACGTTCAGCGACAGCCGCAGCAGCGTGGCAAACAGCAGCACGGCCGGGAAGGCAGCGAAATCGAGCGGCTTGGTGGTGAACATGCTCACCAGCAGCACCATCACCGACAGCGCAATGTTGAAGGTGAAGAAAAGATCCAGCACGAACGGCGGCAGCGGCAGGATCATCATCGCCATGATCATCAGGATCAGCACCGGACCGACCAGCATCTTGAGCTGGTTCATATCGGTCAGACCGGCACGGCCGAACAAGGCACTCATGGGCTGATTCACGTGACGTTCTCCGTAGTGACGACCGTATCCAGCTCCAGCGGCACCTCGATGCCCTGCGGGGTCGCGGGCCGATCGGCGGTGCCTTTTTGATAGCGTTCCAGCTGAAACACCCAGGCCAGCACTTCGGCGACGGCGGTGTAGAGCACTGCAGGAATTTCGGCGTCGAGTTCGGCGTGGCGATAGAGCGCGCGCGCCAGCGGCGGTGCAGCCAGCTGCGGCACGCCGTGCTCGGCGGCCAGCTCACGCATACGCGCGGCCACATGATCGGCGCCCTTAGCCACGACCCTGGGCGCGCCCATCTCGCCGTCGCGGTAGGCCAGCGCCACGGCAAAATGCGTCGGGTTGGTCACCACTACGTCGGCCTTGGGGATCTCGCTCATCATGCGCTTGCGCGCCATCGCCTGCTGCTGCTGGCGGATCCGGCCCTTGAGCTGCGGATCCCCCTCGGATTCCTTGTGTTCCTTCTTGATCTCGTCGCGGCTCATGCGCAGCTTCTTGTGGTGGCTCCACAGCTGGTAGGGCACATCGATGAGCACCACGATCACAAACGCCAGCAGCATCAGCGCACAGCAGGCGACCACCAGATCCAGGGCATGCAGCAAGGCCCCGCGGCTGGGCTCGCCGGCCAGCGCGAGCAGCTCGTGCATATGCGCATAGATGAAGCCGGCGGCCACCGAGCCCACCAGCACGGACTTGGCGATCGCCTTGACCAGTTCGGCCACCGACTGGCTCGAAAACAGGCGACCCAGGCCCTTGAAGAAATCCAGGCGCTTGGGATCGACCTTGATCGACTTGGCCGAGAACAGCCAGCCGCCCAGAAGGGTGGGTGCGAGCAACGCCACGACAGCCAACGCGCCCAGCAGCGGCGCCAGCGCCTGCAGCCCGAGCATGGCCTGGGTCCACAGGCGTGCGAGCATGCGCGAGGTGTCCATGGCCGCGTCGGCGTCGAAGTCCAGGCTCATGCGCATGACTTCGGACAGCAGACGGCCCGTCCAGCCGGACAGCAGATACAGCCCGCCCAGGCCGGTGCACAGCAGCATCAGCGTGGCGAGCTCGCGCGAACGCGGCACCTGGCCCTCTTCGCGCGCCTTTTCCAGGCGACGGGGTGTAGCCGGTTCGGTTTTCTCCTCGTCGCTGTCTTCGGCCATCCACGATCCAATACGCCGTCGGACGACGGCTGAGACTGGGCGTGGCCATTATGCCGAGGCGGATACGCCCGGCGATCGCGTGAATAGCGCCGCTATTGCGTGCTTATCGGTGCATGGCGCGGCACATCGCTAGAAGCCGAGACTGTCCAGCAGGTCATCGACCTGACTCTGGTCAGTGACGATATCGGCGGCGTCGGGCTTGATCTGCGGCCCGTTGAGCAAGGCGCTGTCCCCATCTCGGTCTTCGCGATTGCGGCGGCTGTCGTTGAGCGCGCGCGTATGGTCTTCGCTCATGTTCTCGAGCAGCACTTCCACCAGCTGGTGCTCGATACGGCGAATCACGTCCACAAGCTTCTTGATGACCTGCCCGGTCAGATCCTGAAAATCCTGTGCCATCATGATTTTATGCAGCTCGACGCTGGTCGCTCGGGCCTGTTCCGGCACCCACTGCAGATAGTCGCGGGTGTCGGCAACCAGATCACGTGCGTCGGCGAGTTCGATCGGGGCCTCGAACCACTGATCCCAGCGGCTCTCGAGCGCGCTCGCGCGCTGTGCCACGGCATCCTGCAGCGGCTGGGCGACTTCAATCGACGACAGCGCCCGCTCGGCGGCCTGTTCGGTAGTGGTGGCGATATACGACAGCCGATCGCGCGCATCCGGAATGGCATCGGCGGCCTTCTGGACTTCCTTGTCCAGACCGAGTTCGCGCATGCTGTCGTGCAGGGCACGCGTCAATTGACCGATACGCCCGATCAACTCGTGGGTATCCTGTGGTTGCGCCGCCGCGCCTTCGGCAAAATCGCTCATGATGGTCTCGTTTTCAGTGAATTCGACTCGTTCGCAACGGTTACCTACATGCCGAGCTTGTCGAAGATCTTGTTGAGTTTTTCTTCCAGCGTCGCCGCCGAGAACGGCTTGACGACATAGCCGCTCGCACCGGCCTGGGCCGCGGCGATGATGTTCTCTTTCTTCGCCTCGGCTGTGACCATGAGCACCGGCAGGCTTTTCAGGCTCTCGTCGGCGCGAATCTGCTTGAGCATTTCCAGCCCGTCCAGATTGGGCATGTTCCAGTCCGAGACCACGAACTGGAAGTTGCCACCGCGCAGCCGCTCCAGCGCTTCGGCGCCGTCCTCGGCTTCTTCCACATTGGCATATCCCAGCTCCTTGAGCAGGTTGCGCACAATACGGCGCATGGTGGAAAAGTCGTCGACGACCAGGAAACTGAGATTCTTGTCGGCCATTTCTACCTCGATGATCAATGATTAAGACGGCGCAGCCGCGCCTGTTGTCGAAAATCGCGGTCCGCGCTCAGATACGCAGGCTGCGATGGTGATCGGTGGCCAGCGCCGCCAGCGCCTGTTCGCACATCTGCCCCAGCGGCACGACCTGTGCGGCCGCCCCGATGGCGATGGCCTCGCGCGGCATGCCGAACACCACGCAGCTGGCCTCGTCCTGGGCCAGCGTCGCCGCCCCGGCTGCGCGCATCTTCAGCAGCCCCTGGGCGCCGTCCTTGCCCATGCCTGTCAGCAGGATGCCGACCGCATTGCGGCCCGCATGGCGCGCGGCCGAGTCGAACAGTACATCCACCGACGGCCGGTGCCGGTTGACCGGCGGCGCCTCCTCGAGCGCGACCACATAGTTCGCGCCGCTGCGTTCCAGGCGCATATGCGCATTGCCGCCGGGGGCGATATAGGCATGCCCGGGCAACACGCGCTCGCCGTGTTCGGCTTCCTTGACCTGGATTCGGCACAGCGAATCAAGCCGGCGTGCGAACGAGTGGGTGAACCCGGCCGGCATGTGCTGGGTGACCAGCACCGCCGGCGCGTCCGGCGGCATCGGCACCAGCAGTTCGCGGATTGCCTCGGTGCCGCCGGTGGATGCGCCGACGATGAACAGTTTCTCGCTCGACACCCGCGGCACGGCAAGCACGCGTGACGGCTGGGCCGGCGCGCTGCGACGCGGGCAGGCACGCGCAGCCGCGCGAATCTTGTCGACGATCTCGCCGCCGTAGTCGAGCATGCCGTCGCGCACGTTCACCTTGGGCTTGGCGACGAAATCAACCGCGCCCAGCTCCAGCGCCTGCAGCGTGATCTCGGAGCCGCGCTCGGTCAGCGAAGAGACCATCACTACCGGCATGGGCCGCAGGCGCATGAGCTTTTCGAGAAAATCCAGGCCGTCCATGCGCGGCATCTCGACGTCCAGCGTGAGCACGTCGGGGTTGTGGCGCTTGATCAGCTCGCGCGCGACCAACGGATCGGGCGCGGTGGCCACCATCTGCATGTCGTCTTGGTCGTTGACGATGGCGCTGATCAGGCTGCGGATAAGCGCTGAATCGTCGACGCAGAGTACCTTGATGGAATCCGCCGTCATGCGATGCCCTGGCCCTGGCGCACGGCTGCGGCGGTCGTGCGAGCCGCAGCCTCGGCGCGGGCAAGCGTGCGCGCCAAAGCCAGTTCGCGCGCGGCCAGATCGGCATCGTTGCGCTTGAAGCGGCGCACCCGCACCTGCCCACTGGCCGGAAAATAATTGACACGGCGCGGGCAGCGATCGCCCAGATCCTCGGCCACCAGGGCTATGCCTTGATCAGCCAGATATCGGCGCACGAAATCCGCGTTGGCATCACCGATACGTGCGATCGTCATGTCGTTGAGCACCATGCCGCCGCCGAAGGCCTTGGCCTCGATGCGCTCGCGGCGCGCGCCGCCGGCGTACAGTGCTGCGAGCAGCGCGTCCATGGCATGCACGCCGTAGCGCATCGCCGCGCGCGGATCGACCACCGTATCCGCGCCGGCCGCCGGCAGCATGAAGTGGTTCATGCCGCCCACGCCGGCCACCGGATCGCGCAGGCAGGCCGCGACACAGGACCCCAGCACCGTGGTCAGCAGCATGTTCTGGCCGGTGGCGTAATACTCGCCGGGCAGCAACTTGACTGCATCGAGGCCGTGGTCGCAATCGAAATAGTGATGCGTAGCCCGTCCGTGACACGCGCCGTCGCGCTCGGCGTGGGCCATGGGTGCGACGACACTCACGAGGCTACACGCATGTCGGATGCGCGCTCATACACGGTGTGGCTGCGCAGGGTGAACGCCCGGGTGATATGGCTGAAGTTCTCCGAGTGGCCGGCAAACAGCAGGCCATCGGCCTTGAGCAGCCTGGCAAAGCGATCGAGGACCGCGCGCTGGGTGGCATGATCGAAATAGATCATCAGGTTGCGGCAGAAGATCACATCGAACGGGCCGTTCACGGGCCAGTCGCGCGCCAGCAGATTCATGGGCCGGAATTCGACCATGTCGCGCAGCGTCGGCTCGACCCGTGCCAGGCCTGCGCGCGAACCCGATCCGCGCAGGAAGAACTGCTTGCGCTGTGTCTCGGTGAGCTTGTGGACATCGGCCAGTGGGTAGATGCCGGCCTCAGCCTCGGCCAGCGCCTTGGTGTCGATATCAGTGGCCAGGATACGCGCCGCGCGGCCGCGCTCGCCCAGGGCCTCGACCAGCGTCATGGCGATCGAGTACGGCTCTTCGCCGGTGGAAGCCGCACAGCACCAGATCGACAACGGCTTCTGGCGCGCCTTGGCATGGGCGGCCAGCAGCGGAAAATGATAGGACTCGCGAAAGAAGGCAGTCAGGTTGGTCGTCAGCGCGTTGACGAAGTGCTCCCACTCGGGATGTTCCGGGCGCGACTCGAACAACGCCAGATAGTCGGCAAAGCGCTGCTGACCCAGAGCACGCAGCCGCTTGGCCAGCCGGCTATAGGCCATTTCGCTCTTGTGGGTGGCAAGCGCAATCCCGGCCTTGGCGTGAATAAGCGCACGAATGCGCTCGAAGTCACGGGCGGTAAAGATCAGATCCCGATTGTGCTGGGCAGCCGCCACGTCATTGGCCTCATATTGATCGATCGGGCACGGGCACTCTTGCCCGTCTTCGTCGCTCGCCGCAGCACTATCGGCCGGCGGCCCAATCTCTTGAAGAGATGCCGCTCGCGCTCACGCCGTGGCCTGCTCGACCAGCGCCATTTCACGACTGGTCATCATCTTCTCGATATCCACGAGGATGAGCATGCGCTCGTCGATGCTGCCCAGCCCTTGCAGATACTCGGTCGACAGGCCGGAGCCGAAGTCCGGCGCGGCCTTGATCTGGTCCGGGGTCAGGCTGAGCACGTCCGATACGCCGTCGACGACCACGCCCATGATCCGCTCGCCGATATTTAGCACGATCACCACGGTGTGCTCGTCATAGGTCGCGTTGCCCAGATCGAACTTGAGGCGCAGATCCACGATCGGCACGATCTCGCCGCGCAGATTGGTCACGCCCTTGACGAAATCGGGCACGTTGGCGATACGGGTCACGCCGCTGTAGCCGCGTATCTCCTGCACCTTGAGAATATCGACGGCGTACTCTTCGGTGGCGAGGGTGAACACCAGCACTTCCATGTTCGTGCTGTCGTCCTCGGTTTTATAGGCCACTGCCTGGCTCATGACACGATCTCCTGTTCCAAGTTGACGGACGGCGTATCGACGCGCGTCTCTGTTTTTTGACGCTGGCGGCTCAGACGAGACAACGCCAGTACGTCGAGGATGAGCGCGACACTGCCGTCGCCGAGAATGGTTGCGGCAGATACGCCGGGGACCTTTCGATAGTGGGTTTCGAGATTCTTGACCACCACCTGGTGCTGGCCGATCAGCTCGTCGACGAACAAGGCGAACGGCCGCCCTTCGCTCTGCACCACCATGACAATGCCGCGCGCCAGGTCCGTCTCGGCGTTTGGCACGTCGAACACGCGATGCAGCTCGACCAGCGCGAGATACTCGCCGCGAACGTGGATGACGCGACCGCCGCCGGCCACCGGCTTGACCTGCTCGGACTTGACCTGCATCGACTCCATAATTGCGCCGAGCGGCATGATGAAGACCTCTGCGCCCACTCGTACCGACATGCTGTCCATGATCGCCAGCGTGAGCGGCAGCACGATACGCACCGTCGTGCCCGCACCCGGCTCACAGGCCAGGTCGACATGGCCGCCCAGCTGCTGGATGTTGCGCTTGACCACGTCCATGCCCACGCCTCGGCCGGACACGTCGGTGACTGCTGCAGCGGTAGAGAAACCGGGCGCGAAGATCAGCTGCCAGACCTCGTCGTCACTCATGGCATCCGAGACTGGCAGGCCGTTCTGGCGTGCCTTGGCAAGCAGGCGCTCGCGGTTCAGGCCGGCGCCGTCGTCGCGGATCTCGATGAGGATATTGCCGCCCTGGTGACGCGCGGCCAGGGTCAGCGTGCCGGTGCGCGGCTTGCCGGCCGCCTCGCGCGCCTCCGGCGTCTCGATGCCGTGGTCGAGGCTGTTGCGTACCAGATGGGTGAGCGGATCCATGATGCGCTCGATCAGGCCCTTGTCGAGCTCGGTCGAGGCGCCCAGGGTTTCCAGCTCGACCTGCTTGCCGAGCTTGCTGCTCAGATCGCGTACCAGCCGCGGGAACCGACTGAAGACATAGTCCATCGGCGTCATGCGTACCGACATCACCGCCTCCTGCAGATCGCGCGCGTTGCGCTGCAGCTGGCTCATGCCCTCGGCCAGGCGCGCGGCCAGTTCTGGGTCGAGGCCAGCGGTGGTCTGTTCCAGCATCGACTGGGTAATGACCAGTTCGCCGACCAGGTTGATGATGCGATCGACCTTTTCGGTAGACACACGCAGCGACGACGTTTCGGTGGCCGCCGTGCGCTTGTCGGACCGGGCCGCCGCAGGCTCGTTGCCGGATGCCGCATCCCCCGCAGACGCGGGCCTGGTTGCGGCGGGCTCTGGCGCGCTCGCCGAAGCCGCCTCACCGGCAGGCACGGGCGTCGGCTCGAGCGCGGTCCCGGCGCCTTGGTCGGTGACCGCCACGATCGATAGCTGGTCGGCGTCGACGACGAAGCACAGCACCGATTCGATATTGGCCTCCGACTCGTCGGAACGCAGGTGCACGGTGAGCCGGTCAGCGCTGCTCTCGCGCGCCACAATATCGCCGAACAGGCCCAGTTCCTCGACCAGCACATCGTGTTCGCCGGCAGCGACAGAACAGATCGTGATCTCGAGCACGCGCGTGCCTTCAGCCAACGGCTGGGCCGGTTCCGCAGCGCTGCCCTGCACCTGCGGTGCAGCGTCTTGCGCGGCAAGTTGGCGCAAGGTCGCACAGATGCGCTCATAGGCCGCCTCGTCGGGCGTGTCCTGTTCGCGATAGCACGCGACCTGCGCCTTGAGCAGGTCGCGGGTTTGCAGGAAGACGTCCACCATGTCGCGATCCAGCGTCAGTTCGTGATGACGCGCCCGGTCGAGCAGATTTTCCAGCAGGTGGGTCGTGTCCTGCAGATAGGCAAAGCCGAAGGTGCCTGCGCCGCCCTTGATCGAATGCGCTGCCCGGAAGATGGCGTTGAGATCCTCATCGTCCGGCGCCGCGATATCGAGATTGATCAGCAGGCGCTCCATATCGTCGAGCAGCTCGTCGGCCTCGTCGAAGAAGGTCTGATAAAGATCACTGATGTCCATACGCTGACTCGTCGTCGGCCGCACCGCGAGGCGCTGGGTGAGATCACTCTCCGCTGGCGGCAACTATCGTTTGCGCGCTACGGAACTTTAGGATCGATCGCGCCAACGCGTATTGCCGCGACCTGTGCCGGGGCGGCGCGCCTGTCGTCATAACCCGGCCGACACGAGGACCTGAGCCCGGAAGGGATGGACGACCATGTCCATGCCGTCGAACAGCGACAGCACGGGAATGCCGTCGTCGAGCGGCGTCGCAGCCGGGTCCAGCGTGTCGGCGCTACGTCGGGCAAGCACGCTCGGCGCAGGCGCAAAGGCACGGCCTTCGCTCTCGATGCGCTCCTGCGCCTGGGCGTTGAGCACCAGAATACTGATCCGGCGGTTGGCCGGCGCACCGGGGCTGTCGCCGGCCACGCGCTCGGTCGCGGCCGCGCCGATTACCCGCAGCAATTTTTCGGGCGCATAGCCAGCCGCCACCAGGGCCCGCCGGGCCGCATTGGCGCGATCACTGGACAGCTCCCAGTTGCTATAGGTTGCTGCACCGCCGGCATAGCGTAGATCGTCGGTGTGGCCGGTGAGCGTGATCTTGTTCGGCATCTGGTTCAGCCGCGGCGCAATCGCGTTGAGCAGCTCGCGCACATAGGGTTCGATACGCGCACTGCCGATCTGGAACATCGGCTTGTTGCGATCGTCGAAGATCTGGATACGCAGGCCGTCGTGGACGATCTCGATCTTGAGCTGGGACGACATCGCGTCGAGAGCCGGATCCTGATGGATAAGCACCTCCAGGCGCTGCTTGAGCCGTGACAGTCGGTTGCGATCGACCGTGTAGTTGGTCGCGTCGCGCCGCGTGAGCGCCACTTCACCGTCGGAGTGCATCGGATCGTCGCCGCCACCAGGTATTGCGCTGTTGCTGGCACTGGCCCTGTCGCCGCCGACCAGCGCGACCTTGAGCGGAGTCCGGAAGTATTCGCTGACCTCAGCCATTTCTGTCTTGCTAAGGCCAGCGAGCAGCCACATGACCAGAAAGAAGGCCATCATCGCGGTCATGAAGTCGGCATAGGCGATCTTCCACGTGCCGTGGGACCCGTGATGGGCCGCGGGGCGCTTGCGCTTGACGATGATCGGGCGTCGTGAACCTGCCTCGCTCATGCGCTGGCCTCACGACTCGGCGCCATCTTCACTTCGCGCACGTGGTTTTCGAGTTCTTCGAAGGACGGCCGTTCCGCGGAGAACAGCGCCTTGCGCCCGAATTCGATGGCGATGGGCGGCGGATAATTATTCAGATGCGCAAGCAGCGTGACCTTGATGCTCTGCAGAATCTTGCTGACGTCCTCGACCTGAGCCCGAACCCGAGCGGCTACCGGCGATACGAAACCGTAGGCCAGCAGGATGCCGAGGAAGGTACCCACCATGGCGTGCGCGATCAGCGGCCCGATGCCGGCCGGGTCGAGCGCGGCCGCGCCCAGCGCATGCACCACCCCCATGACCGCGGCGACGATGCCGAACGCCGGCAGCGAATCGCCCATGGCGGCCAGCGCGTTGGCCGGAATGTCGGCCTCGTGCTGGAAGGTCTCGATCTCGTGATCCATGAGCGCCTCGATCTCGATGGCGTCCATGTTGCCGCTGATCATCAGACGCAGATAATCGGTGATGAACTGCATGATCAGCGGGTCGGCGATCAGGCCGGGATAGGCAGAAAACAGCGCGCTCTCGGATGGATCTTCGATGTCTTTTTCCAGCGCCATCATGCCCGACTGGCGCGCCTTGGCCAGCAGCAGATAGAGCAGCGTCATCAGATCCAGACAGACGTCTTTCTGATAGTGCGAGCCGCGCATCAGCTTGGGCAGCGTGCGCATTGTGGCCTTGATGCCCTTGCCGTTGTTCGAGGCCACGAATGCACCCAGACCGGCGCCGAAGATGATGATCAGCTCGGCGGGCTGGTAGAGCGCCCCCAGATGGCCGCCAACCAGGGTATAGCCGCCCAGAACCGACCCGATGACGATGACATAACCGGTGAGTATGAGCATGACGCTTTCCTTGCCGGCGTGGCATGCCCGGCAGAATGAGGGGTGTTACGCCCTCATAACGGCATTCGGCGACAAAGCTTGAACAGCGGCCACCTACCGAGACTCGACTCAGACGGCGTGTGTGGCTAGGAGGAGCGCTCGGTATCGGCGCGAGCACGCGCGGCCTTGCGGGTCTTGCCGGCACGGGACGGCGGCTGGCATATGCCGCAGATGAAATCCCGATCCAACGCGTAGGCGTGGCTGACGAACTTGCCAGAGCAGCGTATGCACTTCGACAACTGCATCATCTCGCTTTCAAAGAACCGGACCAGCATCCACGCGCGCGTGAGGGTAAGTACCGGCTTGCCGTCATCCTGCAGGGGTACCTGCTCCAGATACAGCCGATAGGCGTTGACCACCCCTTGCATGCGGCTACGACTGGGATTGCGGCGCAGGTACAGATACGTGTTGTAGAACAGTGACGAGTGAATATTGGGCAGCCAGGTCACGTACCAGTCCGTCGAGAATGGAAGCATTCCCTTTGGCGGCGATTCGTTATGGATCTCCTTGTAGAGATTGATCAGACGACGACGACTGATCTGGGTCTCGGTCTGGAGCACCTGCAGGCGCGCGCCGAGCGTGATGAGCTCGATCGCAAGTCTGATCTGCTTGGCCTCGTCAATGACGCTTTTTTCCAACATACCGGTTTCAACTCCAGGCGCAGGCGGGCCCTAGTCTGGCTCGCTCGGGCCGGCGCGTCGGTCGCCAGTACGACGGTCGACCGGCGAACGACGATTCTCCTGACGACGCTCGCCGCGCCGCTGCTCGGGCCCGCTCCACTCGCCAGCCGCAGAAACACGGCGCTCGCCCTTGCGGCGATCCTCCTTGCGGCGCTCGCCGGTACGCCGCTCGCCCTCGCGCTTGTCCTGACCGGATAGCAGAATCGCGGCATGGACACGGCGCATGTCGTCGTCCTTGGCCGCATTCACCAACGCGTAGAGCTCCGCTGCGTCGCCCAGAGAAAAATGGCACAGCAACTGATTGCAGCGCGCAAGCTTGACCAGATCGGGCACCGGAATCTTGCTCAGGAGATCGGCCATATCCTCATCGATCTTGAGCCGGAACATGGCCAGCTCGCGATCGCTGTTGATCAGCCTCTGCATGAGCAGAAGATATGACAGATTAACGTCTCGAACATCGTCGAGCAGATGCTCTGTACTCATCCCCATCCCCCAGCTGCTGCCAATCGAGACGCACAATGGCTTTCCCTGGAGAAGCCATCTGCTACGCGTGCACGGCTCAAATTACCGACTCCGTGCCTACTCAAGTCAGATATACAGAGACCACGCGTCAGCAAGGCGGGCATACAAATGCATGCCGAAACCGTGCTATCCAATGGCAGCAGTTGCTACTTTTAAATAAGTGCATTCAACACTATACGCCCGCCGGTGCATAAACAAGACAGGCACGCCACTACGCCCGGACGAGATATTTGCAGATACACTCCGATAGCTTGAGGCGTAACCTTTGCCGACTCCGCTCGGCGCTTGCAATCGGGTTTCGAAAAGGCTGCCGCAGGAAACGACATGCGCCGCTGAGCGGCAGTTTGCGCCGTTCAGCGCTAGTTAGTGCGCGCGCTCGCTGCTTCGAGTTCGTATACCCAGACCAGCAGCTCGGCGACCGCCCGGTAGAGCTCCGGCGGAATATGCTCGTCCAGATCAAGATGCATGAGCAGTCGGACCAGCTCGGGTGACTTGTGCGTATACAAGTCATGCTCCTGCGCCTTGGCGATGATCGCATCGGCCACATCGCCGTAGCCCTTGGCGACGACCCGCGGCGCATCGTCGCCGTCCTGGTAGCGCAACGCCACCGCGTGGGCACGGCTATCGGGAATGTCGGAGGCCTTCATTCGGTCACACCGACCGGCTCGCGGACAAGGCGTACGCTGGCCTGGCCGCAACCGGCGCGCTCGAGACGCTCGGCCAGTGTGGCCGAATCGGCCCCCAGCATTGCTGCGCCCTCGGCGCGTTCGGCCCAGGCAAAGACCTGTACCTGGCCGGCAGCCAGGGCCAGGCGTACCTCGACCGTGCCGAGATGCGGCAGATCCAGGCGCAACGAGGTGCTGTAGCGAGCAGCCGCGGCGTCGCTTTCGGGTGCGCCGGTCGACTCGCCTGGATCCTCGCGCTCGATATGCCATTCCAGGGGCACCTCTGGCCAGGCCTGCCCCTGCCAGCGAAAAATCGACTGGTTGAGCGTATCCAGTTGCTGACGCACCAGCGACAGTAGCCGGTCATCGACGAGAGTCGACAGCGTATTGTGGCCATGGCCGGCAGAACGAGCGCCGTCGGCGTTGCCCGTATCGCGTGCATCGGCCTCGCTGCCGGTGGCCGCTGCACGCGCCATTGCCGGGCGCAGCAGCTGCGCCTGCGGCTCCTCTTTCAGCTGTCTGATCGCACGCTTGCCCTCAAACCACTGCAGCAGGTGCGACTCGTAGAACACGCCGCTGTGACTCACCTGCTGGCCAAGCACCAGGGCCAGCGTAGCCGGGCTGGGCATGCTGGCCGGGCTTAACAGCGGCGCCCTGCCCGGCGCCGGCGCAGCTTCGGCAAAGCGTCCCAGCAGCGCGGCAATGGTGGCTCCGACCCGGCTCAGATGCGCATCCGCCGAGGGTGCCGGCGATGTGGTATGCGCGGGCGCGCCAGCCCGACCAGTGGCGGCGGCCTCGGTAGTCGGCAGACGGGCATCCGGGCGCCTCGGCGCCCCCCCATCGGCCGCCGGCGGCCGCCGCGAGCGCGACACACCCGCCGCAAGGACTGACTCGCGGATACCCGGCTCGCCGCGGCCGGGCGTCGCGCGCACCGCAGCGACCGAGGCGATCGCCGCCAGCGGTGAGTTCGATCGCGTTGCGCTGAATCGCTCTATATCGCCGCGCCGGCCCAGCACCTGTGGCAGCAGCGTATCGAGTATTGGCGTTATTGTGCCCACGGACGGCCGATTTCTTGTGGCGCCGACTAACCGGGCACACCCGTTTCATAGGCCTGGCTTACGCGCTGGCGCCGACGCGACTGACTCATGAACTCGCTGATATCGCGCATGCGCACCTGCAACAGATCACGCACGCTGTCCTCCGCCCGGCAGATCTCCACGAGCAATTCGTATTTGCGCGCGCGTGTCGCTTCGTCGAGCTCCATATCCTTTTCGAAATCGGCCAGTTGTGCCACGTGGCAGACATACAGGTCCTGTAGCGCCACAAGCGCGCCCCAGTCGCCGTTATGGGCATGGGCGAGCATGGCACGGCCCTGGGCGAGGACGCCTTGATATCGCTCGATGATGATGTTGTCGCTTATTAGCACGGTCGTATCTCGCTCTCGATAGTCAGGCAGGTACGGCGGTGGCGCCGATCTGTTTCCAGGCCGAACCGATATCGTTCAGCAGCGTATCCACTTCGAGGACCAGCGCGGCATCGTTGTGCAGATTCGCCCGCATCAGCGTCCGAACCATGTAGTCGTAAAGACCATCGAGGCGCTCGGCGATCTCACCGCCTTGCTTGAAATCCAGCGCAGCGCGCAGACCGCGTTCGATGATATCGATCGCCTTGGACAGCGCGATGCCCTTGGTGGCCAGATCGTTCTGTGCAATCGCCCACTGGCTTTTCTTGAGCGCGGCATGAGCGCCATCGAAAAGCATCACGATCAGCTGATGCGGACTGGCGCTCATGGCGCCCGTCTGAAGGCCGACATGGGCATAGGCCTTCGCCGCCTGACGTGCATGCATGACCATTCGAATCTCCTTGTCGCCGTTTATCGAGTTGCCGTGTTCTAGTTAGAGTTGTCGCTACTGTTGTTGTTCAGCATGCTCAACTGCTGGGTGAGGTAGTTGCCGGTCGAATTGAGTGACGACATCAGCGAGTCGAGCTCAATGAATTGCTGGCGATAGCGCTCGATCGTGGCATCGACAGAGTCCTGCATGCGGCCCAGGCGATCACCGAGGCCGTCGATGCGATTCTCTGTGCCGGTCTTGACCGCGGCCAGCAGGCCGTTGTCGCCGACCAGACGTTCGAGCGTGTTGCCGATCATGCCCGCCACGCCGGTGCTGTCGTCGCTGGCGTCACCGCTCATCAGCGCGGCCACGTCGGCGCGATTGTCGGCAAGCGCGGCGTCGAAGGTGTCGTCGTCGATTGCCATGGTGCCGTCGTTCTGCAGCGATACGCCAATCTGGGCCAGCGCATTGAAGCTCGAGCCTTCGACCGGCGTATTCAGCGCACTGCGCAGCTGAGTCTGGATCGAACGCACGGTCGAATCACCGGTGAGCACGCCGTTGGTGCCGTCCTCGCCGCCGTACGACGTCAGGCTCGACGACACGCTCTGAAGTCGGTTGTAGGCCGATACAAAGGTCTCGAACGCTTTCTTGATCTTGCCGTCGTCGCGGCTGCTGGTGATGGTTTCACTCTGTTCGGTGGTGCTCGAAAGAGTCACGGTCACGCCCTGGATCGCTTGCTCGAGCGTATTGCTCTGACTCTCCACAGTGATGCCATTGACCCGCACCGAGGCGTTATCGGCGGCGACCGTTTCCTGCATGGCGCCGCTGTTGGCAGCGCTGTCATAGCTCAATACAGCCGAGAGCGCGCTCTCGCCGTCCGGCTCGGCCACAGAGACGCTGATCTGCGAATTCGTGCCCGTGTCTTCAGATGACAGCACGAGACGATAGCCCGCGGCGCTGCCGTCGTTGATGATCGAGGCGTTGACGCCGATATCCGCGCCGTTGATCGCGTCGCGCAGGCCGTCGAGGCTGCTGTCGGACGGATCGACGCTGATATCGACGCTCTTGCTCACGTTGCCGGCGCCATCGCCCAGCGACAGGGTGATCGTGCCGCCCTGCCCGATCGTGCTGTCGGTCGCGGCCTGGCCGGCGCTGACCAGGGACTGGGCCTTGGCAATACGGTCGACGTCAATGGTGTAGCGCCCCGGCACCGCCTCGGCGCTGCCTTCAACCTTGAACGCCTTGGCCTCGCTGGAAATCTGGGTGCTCTTGTACAAATCTGCCTTGCCCAGCGCCTCGCTGGCGGTCTGTACCTGCTCGAGCGCCCCCTGCAGCACGCCATAGGCCGATAGCTGCGACTTATAGCTGGCCTGCTGGTTCTTGAGCGGCGCCAGACGCGACTGCTCCGAGCTCTTGAGGCTGTCGAGAAGCCCGCTCAGATCAAGGTTGGAGCCGATTCCCAGCGACGAAATAGAAGATGCCATGGCAGATACTTCCGAAGCGGCACCCGGACGCGCGGCGCACACGATGCAATTGTTAGCCCGACTATCGGCAGCACCTGCAGATTACTTTACTGCGATCAGACAACGCGCCGAGCACCCGCTCCAATACGCCTGGCAGCGCCCATCGCTCCGCAACACGACGGCCAGCCCGCCGCTCGGCCAGACACTAGACTAGGGGCGCGTAGACCAGCTGCGGCCACCGGTTTCCGGCGCCTGACCGGAGGGGCAGGCCGCGCCGCGGGTCGAGATCGTGCGGCCGCTCTCGCCGCTGCAGATGCGGGCGCCGCCCGGCTGACCGTCGTAGCCGTTGAGCCGGTAGCCGTCGGGCACATAGTTGCCCTGCCAGTGCTCGGTCTCGGGCTCGATGAGGACCTCGGGATACACTGCCTGTGGCTGCCTTGGGCTGTGATCACGGCCATGACGCCGATCGCCGGCGTAGCCCCGGTCGCGCTCGTGTGCCCGGGCCGGCGCAGCCTGCCGGGTGGCTTCGGTGGCGGACGCTGGCATGACAGGCATCAACATCGGCAAGGCCATCGAGGCGAGTGCCACCACGGCCCACGGCCTCCAGGCAGATATTCGTTTTGAACACATGGCAGCTGCCTGCAGCGCGAATGGGATGACCAAAATGTAGCACGCAGGCTCAAAACCGGTAGCGCACCCGGGTGTGCTGCCGGCAGGCCACCCGCCCGCTCGACAAACGATAAAGAAGACGCACTAAAGCTTGCCCGGAATCGGCCGTTGCTAACGCGCAGACATCAACCGGGGCCACCAGCCCTACAGCGATCAGGGGCAGGGAATGGCGACCACAGCCGAATGGATGAGCGGAAATACGCAGGCGAACACGCACGACTCCACCGATCGGCTCTCCTCCGACGCCCGCGCGACTGGAGATGGCGCTGCGAGCACTGGCCGCCAGCGGCTGGCCGACCGTGGGACGCTGCGCGGCAAGCTGACCCTGACGCTGATCCTGCTCTGGCTGGTCATGATCGGCATCGTGGCCAGCATGGCCTGGCAGGGCCGCGGCAACATGTTCGCCGAACGCCAGCATGCGATGGTCGATCTCGTTGGCATGGTGGAGACCCGCCTGCAGGCCTACCAGGAACAGGTCGCCAGCGGCGATCTGGCCCTCGCAGAAGCACAGCGGCGCGCTGTTGAAACCATAGCCGCCATGCATTTCGGCGACCAGCGCAAGAACTATGTATTCGTGGTCGACGACGAACACCGCATCGTCTCTCACCCGCGCCGGGATGCCGGCACGGACATGGCCGGCTATACGGATCCCCGCGGCGTGGCTATCTATCGTGAGATGGTGAAGACCGGCACCACGGACGGCCACGGTTATATCAAGACCGTGTCGCAGAGCGAAGCCAGCGACACCTACCGCAACAAGATCAGCTATCTCGAGCGCTTCGCCCCCTGGCAGTGGAATATCGTGGCCGGCGTCTATGTAGACGACCTGCAGGCCGCCTTCTACCGCCGACTCGGCCAGTACGCACTCGTGCTGCTGGTCGCCGGCGGGCTGATCACGCTGGCCTTCGTACTGCTTACCCGCAGCGTCTATCGCAGCCTCGGCGGCGAGCCGCGCGATGCGCAGGCGGCACTCGGGCGTATTGCCGACGGCGACCTCGCCTCGACCACAGCGACACGACGCGACCAGCCGCGCGGGCTGATGCAGGCCATCGAGCGCATGCGCGAGCAGCTGGGCGCCACCATCGCCCAGATCCGCCAGTCCAGCGAAGCGATCGACGGCGGCGCGCGTGAGATCGCGGCCGGCAACAATGATCTGTCCGCGCGTACCGAAGAACAGGCGGCCTCGCTCGAGCAGACCGCTGCAAGCATGGAGCAGCTGACCGTGACCGTGCGCCAGAACGCCGACAACGCGGCCCAGGCTAGCGCGCTCTCCGGCACCACTACCACCTCGGTGCAACACGGCCAGCAGGTGATCGGGCGCGTGGTTCATACCATGGACGAGATTCGCGATAGCGCCAGCGAGATCGCCGAGATCATCACGCTTATCGACGGTATCGCCTTTCAGACCAACCTGCTCGCGCTCAACGCGGCGGTGGAGGCGGCCCGTGTCGGCGAACACGGACGTGGCTTCGCCGTGGTCGCGGCCGAGGTCCGCCAGCTGGCGGGCCGCTCGGCCGACGCGGCCCGCAATATAAAGGGCCTGATCGAGCGCTCCGGCTCCCAGGTCAAGACCGGCACCGATCTGGTCGGCGAAGCCGAGCGTGCGATGAGCGAAATCCACGACAGCGCCCAGCGCGTGAATCGGCTGATGGCGGATATCTCGGCGGCCTCGACCGAGCAGAGCTCGGGTATCGAGCAGGTCAACCAGGCGATCACACAGATGGACCAGGTGACCCAGCAGAACTCCGCGCTGGTCGAACAGGCCGCAGCGGCCTCGGGCTCGCTGGAGAATCAGGCCAGCGCGCTGTATCGGTCGGTGGCACGGTTCCGGATTGCGGCGGCCTGAACCGGGGCCGGCACGCCCAGCCCGCTGTGCCGGCGGGCTCAACCATTACTGCCAGAGCTGGCGCGCGGTGGCGCCAAGATCAATCCGCACGCTGGCGATGGCGCGTTCGGCAGCCTCGCGTGCAGCCGGTCGGTCGGTCGCGGTCTCGAAATACGCCATCACCGCCGGGGTGAGAAACCGGCTGGTCGCGCCGTAGACATGACGGTCGCCGTGACGATGCTGCTCGGTGACGTAGTATCGCAGCGGCGAGATGATCTCGAGCTGGTTTCGGGCGCGCGTAAAGGCGACATACATCAGCCGCCGCTCCTCATCGAGTGCAGCCTCACTGTGGGTCGAATACTCGCTGGGAAAGGTGCCGTCGGCGACATGCAGCACGTAGACACTATCCCACTCGCGGCCCTTGGCGCTGTGCACGGTCGATAGCACCAGATAATCCTCGTCCAGGTCGGCGTCGTCGTTATGGTCACCGGTCGCCGAGGGCGGATCGAGGGTCAGCTCGGTGAGAAAGGCGCTGCGATCGGGATAGTGGCCGGCCATGCGCACGAGATCGTCGATATCGCCGGCCCGGGCGGTCACGGGCGCCTCGAAGCGATCCTCGAGCTGGCCCTTGTACCAATGCGACAGCGGCTCGATCAGGCCAGGCCAGACGGCTGACCTATCGCCGGCCGCCGCGAGCTGACCCAGCAGCGCCTGCCAGGCCTCGCGATCGGCACGCGGCGCCTTGAAACGGGCCAGACTGGCGAGCGCATGATTATGTCTTTCCAGGTGATCATAGGCCTCGCGCGCGGTGGCCGGGCCCACGCCCGGCACCATCTGGAACACGCGAAATGCCGCAATCTCGTTCTTCGGATTGTCGGTTAGCCGCAGCAGGGCCAGCAGGTCCTTGACGTGCGCGGCTTCCAGGAACTTCAGGCCACCATACTTGCGAAACGGAATATCGCGGCGGATCAGTTCCACCTCGAGATCATTGGCGTGATGGGCGTTGCGAAACAGCACCGCCTGCTGCTTGAGCGCGATTCCGGTCTCGCGCCGGGCCAGCACCTGCTCGACAACGTGGGTGGCCTCATCGTGGCTATCGGCCACGGTCACATGCCGCGGCATGACACCGGCACCGCGCTCGCTGAACAGCCGCTTGGGATAGCGGCGCGCCGATTCGCCGATCAACGCATTGGCGGCATCAAGAATCGCCGAGGTCGAGCGGTAGTTCTGTTCCAGTTTGACGACCCGCGTGCCGGGATAGGCCTCGGGAAAGCCAAGGATATTGTCGACCTCGGCGGCGCGGAAACCATAGATCGCCTGGGCGTCGTCGCCAACCACGCACAGACCACAGCCATCCGGGCACAGACGCGCGAGAATATCGGCCTGCAGGATGTTGGTGTCCTGGTATTCGTCCACCAGCACATGGTCGAAGCGTGCGGCTATGGCTGTCGCCAGCGTCTCGTCGCGCATCATCATCGCCCAGTAGAGCAGCAGGTCGTCATAGTCGAGGGTGGCGCGTTCGAGCTTGCGCTCGGTATAGCCTGCGAACAGGCGCTTGAGATCGTCGTGATGGGCCTCGCACCAGGGGTAGCGGCTGGCCAGCACCGCGGCGAGCGTGGTCTGGCGATTGATCACCTGCGAATAGATGCCCAGGCAGGTGTCCTTGCGCGGAAAGCGCAGGTCGCGCCGGGCCAGGTCCAGCCCCTGGCGGCAGACATCGAGCAGATCGGCGGCATCACCCCGATCCATGATCGAGAAGTTCTCAGCCAGCCCCAGGTTGTCGGCGTACTCGCGCAGCAGACGCGCGCCGATCGCGTGAAAGGTGCCGGCCCAGGGCAGACGCACGCTCTGGCCCTTCTTGCCGCGCGCGGCCAGGGCGGCGTCGATGACGCGCTGGGCGCGCCGGCCCATCTCGTCGGCGGCACGACGCGAAAAGGTCAGTAGCAGGACACGGCGCGGATCCGCGCCCGAGAGCACGAGATGCGCGGCGCGATGCGACAGCGCCTGGGTCTTGCCGCTGCCGGCGCCGGCAATCACCAGCAGCGGCCCGGCGTCATAGCCGTAAGCCGCGCGCTCGCCGTGGGTAACGGCCTCGCGCTGGCGCTCGTTCAGTTCGTCCAGATAGGCGGTATCCATCGTGCCAGATTAGCGAGGGCGGTGGGTCAGATCGTGACCCTGTAGCCAACATGAGCGATTGCAGCCTGATGACCTGCTAAAGCCATGACAACACGCGCCGATAGGGCCGCTACCGACAGAGAGGACATGCGATGAGACGATGGGGATCGACCGGGCTTTTCGTGTTGCTGGTGGCAGCGGCGGTCGCGGCCGCCACCTATCTGGAGCCGGCGTGGCGTGCCTATGCGGCCGCTCTGCTCGGCCTGCTGGCCGGTCTTTGCCATGACCGTTTCGGGGCGATCTATCACGGCGATGAAACACGGCTAGAGCGGATGAGCGGCCGCGGACGGCCCGCCGCGACGCGCGATTATCTGTCGCTGCGCCGTATGGCCTATCGACTGGTCCGGCGCGGCGGACGCACCGCGATTGTCTCGGCCGAGGTCTCCCAGCACGCCGACCGGCTGTCGCGTCGCCTGGGCGAGCAGGAGACCATCGTGCACGAAGCGGCGGCCAGCATGCAGGCAATCAGTACCGCCATCAGCCAGGTGTCGGCGAGTGCCAGCCAGGTTTCGGAGCTGGCCAGCCGTTCGCGCGACGCCAGCCAGGAAAGCCGCGAGGCGCTGGATCAGGTGATCGGCGAGATGGCCGCACTGGCAGCGCGCTCCGAAGAGGCGCTGACGCTGCTGGAAACGCTGAGCCGCAAGAGCGAAAGCGTGCGCGACGTGACCGGGCTGATCGAGGAGATCGCCGAGCAGACCAATTTATTATCGCTGAATGCCTCTATCGAGGCGGCACGGGCCGGCGAACACGGCCGCGGGTTCGCGGTGGTGGCCGGCGAGGTGCGCAATCTCGCCAAGCGCACCGCCGAGGCGACCAAACGGGTCGAGTCGCAGGTCGAGGAGATCGGCAGCAGTAGCCAGAAGGTGGTCGATAATATCGGGCATCTCATGCGCCGGGTCGGCGATCGCGCCCAGGAGATCGAGGCAGTGGGTGCACGCCTGAACACCATGACCCAGGACTTCGACGTGGTGGATACCGAGATCGCGGCGATCGCGGTGTCGATGAACGACACCCGCGGCCACAGCCAGCAGGTCAGCGAAACGCTGGGCGTACTCCAGACCCATGTGGACGACGGCAATCGCGATATGCAGGCGCTGGCAGAACAGGCCGGCACGCTCATGCAGGCGGCCGAGGAAGTCGAGGGTGAGCTCGCCCAGCAGCGTCTCGACAGCCGCCACCAGCAGGTTTTCATCTTGGCACGCAAGGCCGCAGATCGTATCGGCGCCGTGCTCAGCGGCGCGCTCAAGAGCGGCGAGCTGTCCGAGCGCGATCTGTTCGAGATCCGTTATCAGCCGATTCCGGGCACTAACCCGCCCAAGTACCACACCGCCTACGACAGCCTCACCGACCGCCACCTGCCCGATATCCAGGATCCGGTGCTCGAGGCTCTGGACGCAGCCTATGCGATGACCTGCGACCAGCGCGGCTATGTGCCGACCCACAATCGCCGCTCCAGCCGGGCACCGACCGGCGACTACGACACCGATCTGAAGTACAGCCGTCACAAGCGCCTGTTCGACGACGCCACCGGCGGGCGTTGCGGCAACCACGACCAGCCGCTGCTGGTGCAGACCTACAAGCGCGATACCGGCGAAGTCATGCACGACCTGTCGGTACCGGTGTATGTGGCCGGCCGCCACTGGGGCGGTTTTCGTATCGGCTATCACCCCGAGCCCGCGCTAGCTGCAGGCAAACCTGCCGCCACCTCCAAAGTAAGCATGGCGCCTGCCCCGGCGCGTTCGGCAGCGGCCTACGCGAGCGGTTAAACTAGTCGCAAATCCGTATTGCGGCGACTCCAGTCGGCGCAGCCAATGAGGAAATGCGACGCATGTTCGAACCGATTGAACGCGTACCCGGGGATGCCATCCTCGGGCTCATCGAAGCCTTCAAAAGCGATTCCAACCCCAACAAGGTGGATCTGGGCGTGGGCGTCTATCGCGACGACAACGGCATCACGCCGGTCATGCGCGCGGTCAAGGCGGCCGAGAAGCAGCTCATCGAAACCGAAAAGACCAAGGCCTATATCGGCTCGCACGGCGATCCGGATTACGGCAGCTACGTGCTGGACACCGTGCTGGGAAAGGACAGCAAGGTACTCGCTGACAACCGCGCAAGTGCCACCCAGTCGCCGGGCGGCACCGGCGCGCTGCGTCTGGCTGCAGACTTCATCGCCAGCCAGCTTCCGGGCAAGGCGATCTGGTTGTCCGACCCGACCTGGCCCAATCATCTGGGCGTGTTTTCGGCCGCGGGCCTGAAGCTCGAGAAATACCCGTATGTCGACGCCGACAACCGGCTCGACTTCGACGGCATGCTTGGCGCGCTCAAGAACATTCCCGAGGGCGACGTGGTGCTGCTGCACGCCTGCTGCCACAACCCCACCGGCTTCGACCTGTCGCAGGATCAGTGGCAGCAGGTGCTGGATGTGGTCAAGACACGCGGACTGCTGCCGCTGGTGGACTTTGCCTATCAGGGCTTTGGCGACGGCCTCGATGAGGACGCCTACGGCGTGCGCCTGATGGCCGAGAATCTGGACGAGGTGATCATCACCCAGTCCTGTTCCAAGAACTTCGGCATCTATCGCGAGCGCACCGGCTGCTTCATCGCGATCGCCAAGAACAGCGAAGAGATGGAAGACGTGCGCTCGCAGCTGGCCATCACCGCGCGCGAGAACTACTCCAACCCGCCGGCCCACGGCAGCGCGATCGTCGCCACCATCTTCAACTCGCCCGAGCTGACCCAGATGTGGCGCGAAGAACTCGACGAGATGCGCAGCCGTATCAACCAGCTGCGCAGCGACTTCGTGGCCGCCCTCAAGCCGCACGGCCTGGACGAGCGCTTTGCCCACGTGGCCGAGCAGCGCGGCATGTTCTCCTACACCGGTCTTACCCCCAAGCATGTGGCCGCCCTGCGCGACAAGCACAGCATCTATATGGTCAAGTCCGGCCGCGCCAACGTCGCCGGGTTGTCCAAGTCCAATCTGGACTATGTCTGCAACGCTATTGCCGATATTGTGAAATAAGCCAAGTATTGAAGCGGTAGTACAAAAGCCGTCGGTGCCAGCACCGGCGGCTTTTTTGTGTCTTAGCGCACGAGTATCCAACCCAAACGAGCAGGGGTTAATTAACAGGTCAGCTATCGACCCAGAGCGGGCCTAAGCCGATACGAAAACCTTCAGAGCCGCCGCGCCAAAACCTAATGCAAACACGCCTGAAAAGAATCGGCGGCTTCGTTTATAGAATGAAGAGATGCGGGCGTTCGAGAACGCCAGAGCATAACCAAAAAAGATCAGGCTGCTTTGTATAAACAGCGCCAGCACGACGCTTCCCAGACTGGCGAAGCTGGTGTCGGGCGGCAGCGCAATAGCGTAGATCGATGCGAAAAACAAAATCGCCTTGGGGTTGGTCAGGTGGATCAGTAGCCCGCGGCGGTAGGCCTGCGAGCCACTGAGACGATCCGTTCGAGCGTTTGATGACGCGCCACCGCCCCAGATAGCCATGTGAGCCGATTTGGCAGCTAACCAGAGAAGATATGCAGCCCCAATATATCTCACGATATCCAGTACCCACGGATACGCTCGCATCAGCGCCCCAAGCCCGAAAGCGGCACTCGAAGACCAAAACAACGAGCCGGTCACGATGCCGGCTGCCAGTGCTAGCCCTGCACGTCGCCCCGAGCCAAGCGACGTATCGGCGATCGACAACGAGGCCGGTCCTGGGCTGGCCGTGACCATGAATGCCGACGCGAGAATGAAAATCAGGTTCGATAGATGCATGGCAGGCTACGAATCGCGGCCATGGCCCCGTGACCGGCGCAGCACGATCCGGTCTCTAGCTAATTTAGATTCAACACGTCCAGCACTTGGGCAAGTGCACGTCGATCGGCGTCATCAAGCGTGTGCAACGGGCGAGGCAGGCAAGCGGGCTTGCTCAGGCCGAGTTGCTCTGCCGCTGATGCGATGACGCGCAGGCTACCACCGTGTTGCACGTAGAGCGCCCAGAACGATTCCAAACCATCGCAGAGTTGCATCGCGTCGTCTGCCTTGCCTGCCTGAGCTGCACGCGTGATCGCCAGCGCGGGCTCGGGAAACAGACCGCCGATAACCGAATACCAGGCGTCGCAGCCTGCGTTCAGCCCCCGCGCAGCGAAAGCGTCGCCACTGACACCGATGGTAACGTGCGCGGGGATTTGTGCTTTCAAGCGTTGGACCCGAGCAACAGCCTCGGCCGGCTCATGTGGAACGCCTGGAATCTTGATCGAGCCGATATGCGGTAATTGGGCGATCTCCGCATGCAACGTGTCCGAAAACTCGAAACGTGTCGTCGTCGGGTTGTCGTAGACGCAGAGCGGAATATCAGTCGCACGTGCAATGGTTTCGTAAAGCGTGAAAACCTCGTCATCGCGCAGCGGCTGATAAGACATCGGAGGCAGTAGTAAACCATCTGCCCCAGCCTCTTGTGCGCCTTCGACGTAGTACATCACGTCGTCGGTCGTCAATGCGCCCACGCCAATAATGACCGGTATGTCGTTGGCGTGCTCAATCGCCAACCGCGTGATGCGCGCTCGCTGGTCGGCATGCAAATACGCATAATTGCCGGTCGATCCCAGCGCACAGATCGAATCGACCTCCGCCGAAACCAGCCGCTTCATCAAACCGATGAAGGCGGGCTCATCGATACCGTCGCGTCCCAGAGGACTCAATGGAAAGGCGCTTAGTCCGGTAAACATGAATTCCCTGCAATAGATAGGATCGCTTATATCGATCAAGCAAAGCCGCGTCTGGATTAAACTATCCTAGAACAGACTCTATATTGTCCTATGACAAAATGAAAATCCAGGGTTCAACGATAGAAGAAATTGTCGCGAGTGTTCGCTGGTTGATCAGTACCCGCGTATTGCGGCCTGGAGATCGTCTGCCGGTTGTGCGACAGCTGGCTATCGAACTCGATGTAAATCGCAACACGACTGCTGCAGCATATCGACGGTTGACCGAGGCGCGACTCATAGTCAGCGAAGGCCGTCGTGGTACATGGATCGCCCCACCGCCGAATGCCGGTGAACAAGAAGGTCTCAGCGAACACACGACATTGGTCGACTGGGCCGACGGCAACCCTGATCCCGAATGCCTTCCGGACATGAACGAGATCGCGAGCCAGTGTGTGTTCACGCACTCGCTCTATGGCGCGGACACACTCGACGTCTCACTGCGTGGATACGCCACTACCTGGTTTCGCAACGATTGCCCGCCGGGCTTCGATTATCTGGTGACGCACGGTTGTGTAGACGCCATCGAACGTCTCGCACGTGCCCAATTGCTTCCCAGCGATCAGGTTGCCGTAGAAGATCCCTGTTATCTGGGCACAATCAACGCCTTGCGCCTGTCCGGCATGCATACCGTCGGCGTAAGCATCGACTCGGCAGGGATGAAGCCGGATGTGCTGCGTTCGGCACTAGAAAACGGCGCTCGCGCGGTTCTGATCACGGCGCGCGCACAAAATCCGACCGGAGCCAGCCTGACGCACAAGCGCGCTCGGGAGATTGCACAGGTTCTAGCCGCTTACCCTGATGTGTTGGTCATCGTGGATGATCACTTCGCGCTGTTAGCCGACACGTCCTACCAATCGCCGATTCCCAATTCGACGATCCGCTGGGCGGTGATTCGATCATTGTCCAAGGCGTTGGGACCCGATATCCGCTTGGCCCTGCTGGCCTGCGATATCGCAACCGCCGAGCAGCTTCGGGCGCGGCTCGCGCCGGGCATGACATGGGTCAGTCACTTTTTGCAGACCTTGGCCGGCCGCTGTCTGGACTCGGTCAAAGTAGAACACACGCTGAGCCAAGCGAAAGCGCACTACGCGCGCAGACGGGAGGCGTTGATGACAGCGCTTTCGCAGAACGGGATCGAGACTCCTTTTACAGTCGATGGCCTCAACGTGTGGATCCCGCTGAACTGTGACGAAGAACACGTCACCAATGCGATGGCCAGGCGCGGGTGGCTTGTTCGTCCCAGCACCGCGTTCGACGTGAACAAGCACAATCAGGCGATCCGCGTGACGATCTCTCGTACGCAGCAAAGCCAGATCGCCCAATTTTCAAACGACCTGGATGCTGTGATCCGGGAAACAGGCCGCAGCGGCCTGTAACGTCTGCTCTTGGCTAAACACGTTAAGCACCTAAGCAGTTAATTCATAAAGCGATTGCGTTGCGTTCGCTGCATCAATATCGCCGCGACGTGTGATCAAGGCGTGTTTTGAGTTTTAGCGCGTCGCCGCGGCAGCACCAGGTTGAGTACCACGCCCAATACGCCGGCCAGCGCGATGCCTTCGAGCGTGAAATCCCCCGCCGAGAAGCTCAGGCCGCCGATGCCGGTGACCAGGATCAGGCCGACCACGGCGAGATTGCGGGGCTCGGACAGGTCCTCTCCGGACTTCACCAGGCTGTTCATGCCGACGACGATAATCGCGCCGAACAGCAGGATGATGATGCCGCCCATCACCGGCGTGGGGATGCTGGCCAGCAGCGCACCCAGCTTGCCGACGAACGCGAAGACGATGGCGAAGCCGGCGGCCCAGGTCATCAGCGCCGGGTTGAAGGCCCTGGTAAGCGTGACCGCGCCGGTGACTTCCGAGTAGGTGGTGTTGGGCGGGCCACCGAGTACCGCCGCCAGCGTGGTGGCCAGGCCGTCGCCGAGCATGGTGCGATCCACGCCTGGATCCTTGAGATAATCCTTGCCGGTAACCGAGCGGATGGCGACGATATCGCCAAAGTGTTCGATCGCCGGCGCGATCGTCACCGGCACCATGAAAAGAATCGCCTGCCAGTTCCATTCGGGTGCCACGAACGCGGGCATCGCCAGCCAGGGTGCAGCCGCCACGCCGGACAGATCGACCAGCCCGAACGGAATACTGGCCAGATAACCTGCGAGTACGCCGGCCAGAATAGGCACCAGCGAGAGAAAGCCGCGCGCCAGCAGCGACACGGCGACGGTAACCGTCAAGGCGATCATCGACACCGTCAGCGCCGGACCGGACGCTACCAGTACCGCATCACCGCCGCCGTTGAGCCCGGTGGCGAGATTGACCGCCACAGGGGCCAGCACCAGCCCGATGACCATGATCACCGGCCCGGTGACGATCGGCGGCAGCAATCGCGTGATCACGCCCACGCCGCGCCAGCGGATCAGCCCGCTGAGCAGCATATAGACGCCGCCGGAGGCCATCAGCCCGCAGAGCGTGCCGGGAATGCCCCAGGTCTGTACGCCGTAGATGATGGGTGCGATGAACGCGAACGACGAGGCCAGAAACACCGGCACCCTGCCGCGCGTGACGACCTGAAACACCAGGGTGCCGGCGCCGGCCGTGAACAGCGCGACGTTCGGATCCAGCCCGGTGAGCAGTGGCACCAGCACCAGCGAGCCGAAGGCCACGAACAGCATCTGCCCGCCGAGCAGCGCGTCGCGCAGGCGAAACCGATACGCGGTGGACGACGCCACCGAACCGTGGTCTGACATGTCTCTCCCTCGAACGACCGGCCGCTGCCCGTGCGTATCGCTCGGGCCCGCCCGCGCTACGCCGGTTACTTGGTGCCGTACATCCGATCGCCCGCATCGCCCAGGCCCGGGCGGATATAGGCGTGCTCGTCGAGCCCTTCATCGAGGGCGGCGGTGAAGATCGGCACATCCGGATGTGCCGCGTGCAGATTACGTACACCTTCGGGCGCGGCCAGCAGGCACAGGAACTTGAGACGCGTCGCGCCTTTTGCCTTCAGATGATCGAGTGCCGCGATGGCCGAGTTGCCGGTGGCCAGCATCGGGTCGACGACGATCACCCGTCGTTCTTCAATATCCGACGGTACCTTGGAATAGTACTCGACCGCCTGCAGGGTGTCCGGATCGCGATACATGCCGATATGGCCGACCCGCGCCGACGGCATGAGGTCGACCATGCCCTCGAGCAGACCGTTGCCGGCCCGCAGGATCGACACGAAGCACAGCTTCTTGCCGGCCAGCACCGGCGCCTCCATCTCCTGCAGCGGCGTCTCGATGATTTCCGTGGTCAGCTCCAGATCACGCGTGATCTCGTAGGTGAGCAGATGAGCCACCTCGCGCAACAGGCTGCGGAATTTCTGTGTCGACGAGTTCTTGCGCCGCATCAGAGTCAGCTTGTGGGCAATCAGGGGATGATTGATGACGGTGACGATGTCTTCCATGGCAGCTCGTAACGGTGGAGTGACAGCCGTTGGCGCGCGGGGCGACGCGCGGCAGGGCCCGTTTGCGGACTCCATGCTACAACGCTCTGCCGCGTCCGGCAGCCCTTGCCGTGTCATTGGCCGGCAGCGAACGTCTCGGCCTCGCCCATGACCCAGTCGATGAAAGCCCGTATCGGCGCCGGCGGCGTGCCGGTCATGGGCGTCAGCAACTCATACGCATAAGGCGAGGCGAGCATGAAGTTGCAGCCGAAAGGTGCCACCAGCACGCCGCTGGCGAGGCGATCCGCGACGATCACGCTACTGGCCAGGGCCACGCCGCGCCCGGCGATCGCCTGATCCAGCGCGAGCCCGAACAGCGAATAACGCTGGCCAGGCGCGGCGTCCACCTCCGGAGCACCGGCGGCATCCAGCCATTCGCGCCAGCCCGGAAACGGCGCCCCGCTTGCCGAATGCCAGGCCACATGCAGCAGGCGATGCCCCGCCAGATCGGCGGGACGCTCGAGCGCGGCGCCGTGCTCGAGCAGCTGCGGCGCGCACACCGGAAAAAGCGCATCGCCCAGCAGACCTATCGCGCGCAGCCCGGGCCAGGGGCCACGGCCATAGCGGATGGCCAGCCGCGTGCTCTCACCGTGCCATTCGGGCACGGTCATGCGCTGGCTCGCATCCAGGGCGATCTCCACGTTGTCGTAGACCGCTTCGAAATCAGCCAACCGGGGCAACAGCCAGTGCTGGATGAACGATGGCGGCGCGCTGACGGTCAGACGCTGATCGATATCGTGTCGGCGGGCCGCTGCCAGCGCGGTCGCCATATCCTCGAACGCCGGCATGATGCCTGCAGCCAGGCGCTCCCCGCGCGCATTCAGGCGCACGCCGTGGGCATGGCGGTCGAACAGGGCCGCACCCAGCAGCGTCTCGAGCTGCTTGACCTGTCGACTGATCGCGCCGGCCGTGACATGCAACTGATCGGCCGCTGTCTTGAAGCTCCCGTGGCGTGCAGCGACAGCAAACGCGCGCAGCGCATTGAGTGGCAGGCGGTCATCCATGGCGTGAGTTTTCCTGAGCCTCGGCCGTCAGTTTAATCGTTTGCCGCCCCTGTGCCCATCGACCACCATGCCGCCTCACGCATCGACGAGCCCGTCATGGCCGCCCCGCTCCGCAGCAATATCGCATCCGCCCCCGCACAACGCCGCGCGCTCGATTTGCAGGGCGGCCTGCTGATGCTGGTGTTCTGTCTTGCGCTGGGCCTCCAGCAGGTCGCGATCAAGTGGATCGCCGCCGATATCGCACCGCTGGCCCAGATTGCGATTCGCTCAACGCTGGCGGCTATGCTGGTGATCGGCGTCGCCTATGCGCGTGGCGTGCGTATTGCCGACGCGCGCGCCGTGTTCTGGCCCGGCGTGGCGGTCGGCGTCGGCTTTGCTGTCGAATTCTGTTTCGTGGCACTCGGGCTGGGTTATACAACGGCCTCCCATATGTCGGTATTTTTGTATACCGCGCCCGTATTCGCCGCGCTGGGCCTGCATTTTCTGGTGCCCGGCGAGCAGCTGGGGCTCCGCCACTGGATCGGCATTGCAATGGCCTTTGCCGGCATTGTGGCGGCGATGGCCCCGACCGGCGCAAGCCCGGGCGGCCCGCCCGTGCACGATCTGATCATCGGCGACGCGCTGGGCACGCTGGCCGGCTTCGGCTGGGCCGCCACGACGGTGGTCATCCGCACGACAAAGCTGTCGGAAGAACGCCCGGTGCTGACGCTGTCCTATCAGCTGAGCATCGCCGGGCTGCTGTTGCTGCCGCTGAGTTTCTTTCTCGGCGATATCACGAGTATTCAGGTCACGCCGGCGGTACTGGCCAGCATGACTTTCCAGACGCTCGGCATCGCGTTCGCGATCCTGCTGCTCTGGTTTGCCCTGCTTCGGCGTTACCTGGCCTCACGGCTGGGCGTGTTCTCGTTTCTGTCGCCGGTATTCGGCGTGATCTTCGGCGCGCTGCTGCTCGACGACCCGCTGACCTGGAACTTCATCGCAGGCGGCGTCGCGATTCTCGCCGGCGTGATCCTGGTCAGCGCACCGGCCCGACGCCTGCGCTGATCAGGCCTTGGCCGTAACGGACGCCTGAGCCGAGCCAGCCGGCGGATCGACCTGGCGCCCGACCAGGAACAGCACCGCCGCAATCGCTGCGCCAATGGCATCGCTGACCCAGCCCGGATAGATCAGCGCCAGCGCGCCGACAGCTGCAAGCGCCCGCCAGAATATGCCCAGCTGCCCGCGCAGATAGCCTTCGACCGCCACCGCCAGCAGGAACACGCCCAGCACGCCGGTTGCCGCTACCGAGGCCACATTGAGCCAGGTGGCATCGATCATGAGCATGCTGTGGGCAAAGACGAACATGTACGGCACCACGAAACCGGCGATCGCCAGCTTCATCGCCTGTACGCCGGTGGCGTTCGGCGAGCCGCCCGAGATACCGGCGCCGGCATAGGCTGCCAGTGCCACCGGCGGGGTCAGGTTGGCGAAAATGCCGAAATAGAACACGAACATATGGGCTACAAAAATCGCCGTCTCGTTGGAGCCGGCCAGTTCGCGGAACAACGGCAGGTTGAGCAGGATCGGTGCCGCCATCGTCGAGGTGATGATATAGCAGGGGATACTCGGCAGGCCCATGCCCAGCACGATCGAGGCCATCATCGTGAGCGCGAGGGTGACCAGCAGGCGCAGCATGTCGTAGGGAATCGCCTGGCCCATGTTGACCACCGCATCGGCCGCGTCGAGGGCAATGCCGGTAAGCGTGGCGATACCCACGATGACGCCGACTGCCGCACAGGCAATCGCTACGGGAATGGCGTTACGCACGCCTTCGACCATCGCATCGCGACAATCGCCGATATCCATGACTTCCGATGTCACCGGCAGGCGCGAACGGATGGCATTGATGATCATCGGCCCGGCAATGATCGCGAACAGCCACAGCCGTGATGCCGGCACGCCGGGCAAGGCGCGCCCGTCGAAAAACGCCATGATCTGCGGCTCGAAGATGAGGGCGGCCAGTATGGCGGCCAGCGGAATCACCAGTCGTGCGGTGCCACAGATGAGCACGGTGGCCGCGATCGACCAGAACGCAGCAAAGAACGGCGCCCGCCCTTCAAAGATCAGCCACAGCAGGATGACCATCGGCAACAGCAGATGACCACGCTGGAGCATGACATCCTTGAGCGGCGTCAGCTCGGCGCGCGGAATACCGGACAGCCCGTTGCGCAGCGCTCTGAGGTGCACCTGGAACAGGATGCCCAGATAGAACAGGAGTGCGGGAATGATGCCGGCCAGCATGACCTGGGTATAGGCCACGCCCAGCACCTCGGCCATGATGAAGGCCGCCGCGCCCATGATCGGCGGCAGGATCTGGCCGCCCACGCTGGCCGCGGCTTCGACCGCACCGGCAAAATTGGCCTTGTAGCCGGTGCGCTTCATCAACGGAATGGTGAACGCGCCGGTGGTCACCACATTGGCAATCGCCGAGCCGTTGATCGAGCCCAGAAAACCGCTGGCAATGACTGCGACCTTGGCCGGCCCGCCCCGGGTCGGCCCGGCGATGGTCAGCGCCAGATCGTTGAACAGCTGGCCCAGTCCGGACTTGACCAGAAACGCGCCGAACAGAATGAACAGGATGATATAGCTGGCCGACACCGCAATCGCCGTGCCCAGCAGCCCTTCGGTGATATAGACCAGGTGCGACACGATCTGGCGCGTGGTCGCGTACACGATCGATTCGGTCAGCTCCGGATAGAGCGACAGCTTGGCGTAGAAGCCGTAGATCAGGAATATCACGGCCAGCCCGGGCAGGCCCCAGCCGGTCACGCGCCGTGCCGCATCGATCACCAGCACGATGGCGGCGAGCCCGATCCACATATCGAGCGCGTTGATACGGCCTGCCGACATGATCACGCGATCCGCGGAGTAGACCATATAGCAGCCGATCGCGAACGAGACCACGGCAAAGACCACGTCGGCCCACGGCACGCGATCACGCGGACCGGACTTGACCATCGGATAGAGGATGAAGGTCAGCCCCAGCAGCACATAAAGATGAATACTGCGCTGGACCACGTCGACCAGCGGCCCGGAAAACGACGTATACAGATGAAAAAGCGCGAGCAGCACACAGGCCGCGGTCACGAATCCCATCACCGGGCGCGGCAGGCCATCGCGGACCGTGCTTTCCCGATCATATTTCTCGAGCGTCTCGCGCGAGGCGATCTCGGGTTCGACATGGACAGCTGAATCGGTCTTGGGCTGGCTCATCGGCAGTGGGTCACGGTTGGATCAGGGCACGAGCTGCCGGCCGCGCGACAGGCCGCCGATCATTCGCCAGGCCGGCGCGCAAACGACAGCAAAAGTCAGAATCGGCTGGCCGCCGTCTGGCGACAACGACAACCAACGCGAACCATAGCGCATTCGGTAGTGCTCGGCAGCCGCCGCCTGAACCGCCAGCGGGTCGACCACGCGATCGATACCGCGCATGACGACCCAGCCGTCTTCGAGCGTGGTCGCGCTGCCGGCAGCGGCAGGCACGCCGGCGCCGAAGGTCTTGAAACGCGTCTCCACCACCCGGATATGACTATCGACAACGGTGAATTCCTCGATCCAGTCTTCTTCCTCGACTGAATGCATCCAGCGCAGGGCAAAACGCGTGCCCTCGGCTCCGGGAAAAGCGTATGCAAGGGTGGCGCCGTGGCGTACGACAAGCCACGGCATCGGCCAGCACAGCGCTATCGCCAGCGCGGCGACGAGCGCGCCGACCGCCAGCAGAGCGGCGGTACGGCGCCTGGTCACGAAATCGCGTCAGCGCGGCAGATCAGCTGCCGCTATCGCCTGTCGCCTCCTGGGACTCCGGCTGCGCCTGCTTGCTGTCATCGTTCGCGGCGCCGTCCGAGCCCGTATCGGCCGAGCCTGTGTCGTCGCCCATCGTAGCGGCGGTGTCATAGAAGGTCTTGGCGCCCGGAGCCAGCGGCACGACCAGATTCTCGGCCATGGTGCTCCGGTCGAACGTCTTCAGCGCGCCAACCGACACCTTGTCCGTGCCCAGATAATCGTAGAAACGCTTGGCCAGGTCCTCGGCCACGGCTGCGTCCATGGAACCCGGCACGATCAGGATGTTGCGGATCGCCACCGTGTTCACGGCCGTCTCCAGGCCATAGCGTTCCGGTGCGTCGGCCGGAATCTCGAAGGTTTCGTAGTACGGGTATTTTTCGAGCAGCTTGCTGGCCGTCTCGCCGTCGACATTTACAAACGTCACGTCAGTGTTCTGCATCAGGCCGGTGATGCTGGAGTTGGGCACGCCGGAGGTAAAAAACGCAGCATCCAGATTGCCGTTGCTCATGCTGGTCACGCTGTCGGCATAACCGGTATGGCTGACCTGGCCTAGATCGTCGTAGGTCATGCCGGCGGCTTCGAGTACTTTCTGCGCGCTCTGCTCCACGCCCGAGCCCACCTTGCCCACGCCGATCCGCTTGCCTTTCATGTCGGCAACGGTTTCGATGCCGCTACCGGCGGTGGCCACGATCTGCACCACGTTCGGATACAGCCCGGCGATGGTCTTGATATCGGCCTTGCGCCCCTCGAACTGATTTTCGCCGTTGATGGCGTCATAGGCGACATCGCTCATCACGATCGCCATCTGGTTGGTGCCGTCCTCGATATTGTTGATGTTCTGTACCGAGGCGCCGGTAGAGACAACCTGTACATTGGCCACCTGATCGCTTTGCTCGAATACGCCCTTGAGCGCACCGCCGATCGGGTAGTAGCTGCCCGACGTGCCACCGGTACCGAAGATGATATTGACCGGCTGACTGGCTTTATCGGTGGACGCCTGGCTATCGGCGCTGCTGGCCTGGTCGTTTGCCTGCTCGCTGGATTGATCGGCGGACTGGTCGCCGCTGCCACACCCGACGAGGGCCACGCTGGACAGCGTGAGTAGGGCTGCCGCCCAAAAGGCTCGGTTGATCATGTTTATCCTCGTTTGTGTCGGGACGGTCGTCCGGAAAGTCGTCTGGCGCGCCAGCCGGACGGCAGATGACGCCCTGCAGACGCGCACAATTGAATGCATAAATAACAGAGCGTGGTGGCGCCGATCAATACGGCGATAGTGTCATGCGGTGTGTGTACGCGTATCGAAACGCCAACCGCCGGCATAGATATTGAATCGATTGGCCCGCAGGAATCCGACCAGAGTCAGATCGAACTGGGCCGCGAGTGCTACCGCATAACTGCTGGGCGCCGAGATTGCGCAGACCACCGGCAATCCCGCCATCACGCTCTTCTGAAGCAGTTCATAGCTGGCCCGCCCGGACAACATGAGGATGTGATCGGATAACGGCAGACGACCGGCCAGCAGTGCCGCACCAATCAGCTTGTCCAGCGCGTTGTGCCGACCGACATCTTCTCGAATATCCACCAGCGTGCCGGCGCCGTCGAACAGGCCGGCCGCGTGCAGGCCACCGGTGGATTCGAACACGCCCTGGTCGGCACGCATGCGCGCTGGCAACGACAGCAGCAACTCGGGCGTCAGTACGCCGTGCGCAGCAGCGGTTGTTTTCTGGCCCGCCGGTGGCACCGGCGGCGAGAAACTCGGTTTTCCGCAGACGCCACAGGCGCTGGTGGCCAGCGTGTTGCGCTCCACCCGGCCCAGCCGCTCGCGCGCGGCCGGCTTAAGCATGAGCCGGATCACGTCGGCCTCGCCCGGCGCAGGTTTGAGATGGACAATATCGTCGGCCGAGCGAATCACGCCTTCGCCGTGCATAAGCCCGGCGACCAGTTCCCGATCCGCGCCGGGCGTACGCATGGTGATCAGCGGCTCGGCACCGGCGACATGAATCTCCAGCGCCCGCTCTACGGCCAGCGCATCATCGCGCTCTATAAATCCGCCCTGCTCGAAGGCACGGATACGGATCGCTGCGCGGGATACGTCATCGACCGCTGCGCCAGGTCGGTTTTTTTCCGGAGTGTCGAACATACGCCTACGGTAACCGATTCTGCGCGCGCCGCTCACACTCAGCGTGCGTGTTGGCATCCGTTGCAATGGTTACAATTCGCGCTCGCCGTTGTCCGCGCCCCCAAGAACCCATGAATCTGTCCGCGATATTCATCCAGACGCTCGACGTCACCCTGCCCGTTTTCGCGATGGTGTTCATCGGTATCGCCATGCGTCGCGCGAACTGGATCGACGACCATTTCATCTCGGCGGCCTCCAAGGTGGTCTTCAAGGGGTGCATGCCGGCGCTGATCTTCGTAAGCATCGTCAAGGCGGATCTGTCGGACGCGCTGCGCCCCGGCATGATCGTCTATTTCGGGCTGGCCACCTTCGTAAGCTTCGCACTCGTCTGGTTATGGGCGATCTGGCGCGTGGCCGAGGTCGAACGCGGCGTGTATGTACAGGGCGCGTTCCGCGGCAACTGCGGCATCATGGGGCTGGCGCTGGCCTCGGCCATGTACGGCGATTTTGGACTCTCAGCCGGCAGTATCCTCGTCGGCGAGGTGATCCTGGTCTATAACGTGCTGTCGGTGATCGTGCTGACCTGGTATCAGCCGGGGCACAGCGCGGATTGGCGCTCGATGACCCGCGGCGTGATCACCAATCCGCTGATCCTGGCCACCCTGGTCGCCATCGTCTGGGCCGTGCTGCATCTGCCGGTGCCGGTCTGGGTGATGACCTCGGGCGAATATTTCGCGCGCATGACGCTGCCACTCGCCCTGATCTGTATCGGCGGCTCGCTGTCGGTGGCCGCACTCTATGAGGCCCGCGGCATCGCCTTCTCTGCCGGCGTGATCAAGATGACGATACTGCCCGGGCTGGCCACGCTCGGCGGCTGGCTGCTGGGCTTTTCCGGCCCGGAGCTGGGCATCATGTTCCTGTATTTTGCGTGCCCCACCGCGGCGGCCAGCTTCATCATGGTCCAGGCCATGGGCGGCAACGCCAGGCTCGCCGCCAATATCGTCGCCGTCACGACACTTGCCGCCAGCGTGACCATGACGCTGGGCGTGTTCGTGCTGCGTGTGGGTGGGGTGATCTAGTCGGGCTTTGGCGCTGCTTCCAGACGATGTCGGCCGCAAACGCCGTGCCTGGATAAACACGAATAAAGGCAAGAAGGCATTGATCCGCAGATTGCGCAGATGCTGTGCGTCCAATTGCGGGCGCGCATCCGATGCCTGCGAACACGCTTGGCCGACGAAGGGCGTAACCCGATAAAAAACTGATCTGCCGTCGCTTTCACATCTGCGTAAGCTGGGGACGACATATCTTCATCCCCACCCGCGGTATCACGCTTTCGACTGAGCGCGGCGAGTTTTCCGACGCCCACGCCGATTCTTGTTTGCGTTCATTTGCGGACAACCGCTTTCACTCTCACGCCTGCTTGTCCTTCTCTTCGTCCTTGTCGGACGCGGCTTTCTGTGCGGCCGAATAGGCTTTCACGCCTTCCAGCACGGGGGCGAGTGCGCTCCAGAGTTCCTTGTCGTGCAGCAGCTTGAACACGCCGGCGATGCCCGGCGGATTGTAGGCGCTGTCGTGCTTGCCTTCGGCCGTGTCGCGCGCGGTATCGAGACCGGCGTTGGCGGCGTTGAAGGATTGTTCCAGTCGGTCCGGATCGATCTTGCCGAGCTGCTGGGCGACAACCAGCAGGTTGCGCATGCCGGCCCTTCCCTGTGGCGTATTCAGGCTTTCCACGGCGATCGAGGAAATCTGTGGAAACGCACCGGCAAAATCCTTCATCCAGCGGATCAGCCCAGAGTCGTAGAGCTCGTTCATCAGGCCGTTGATTTCGGCCAGCCGGCCTTCGAGGCGCTCGAGCTGATCTTCGGTCTCGCCGCGAAACTGCCTGGCCTGCGGCGGGCGATAGTGAATCTGTTCTGCCATGGGAATAATCCTGCGAATCTGTGATCTTCGCCCTCGCGGCAAAACCCGCGAAAACGACCGAAAAGGAGAGCTGACGCCTCTACTCTTTGGAAACCCCATTATGGGCGACCCGCGGCAAGCCGCGGGACACGTCTGAAAAAGCCGTTACAGACCGCTGCCGGTCGGGCGCAGCTTGGGCGGACGCGCGTAATCCCTGCGGTCCCACTTGCTGTTGACCTCGACGCCGCTCTTGGGATGGCGCGGCTGATTACGCTGATTGTTGGCCTTGAGCGGCGGTTTGCCCTCCACGTCGAGCACCTCCATCTTCACCGCCAGCTCCTTGTAGGCCGGGGTGTTGGTGTCCTTATCGGTGGCTGAGCTGGTCAGCACGTTGATGGCTTCGATGTTCTTCTTGCCATGCATGGGCATATACAGCTGACGCCCGGACACGCGATCGGTAACCTCGACGGCCACCTTGATCGCCCCACGACGCGACACCAGACGCACCGTCGAGCCGGACTTGACGCCGCGCTCGCGGGCAAGCTCCGGGGTGATCTCGACAAAGCTCTGGGCGATCTTGAACACAATACCGGCCGTCTCGTCGGTGAGATTGCCTTCATGAAAGTGCTCGAGCAGACGCCCGTTGTTCAGGTGCAGATCGTACTCGTCGTCAAGCTGATCGGTAGGCTCGGTCCAGTGCACCGGATGGAAACGCGCGTTGCCGTCGTGGAAATGGAACTGGCCGTCGTTGTAGAGACGCTCGCGGCCCGTGCCGTCCTCGCGCACCGGCCACTGCTGGGACTTGAAGCCTTCCAGGCGTTCATAGGTCACGCCGGCCATCAGATCGCATACCGACACCGCCTCGGCCAGGATTTCGCTCGGATGGCTGTAGTTCCAGTCCGCGCCCATCGCCTGGGCGAGCTCGGTATGAATCAGCCAGTCCGGCTTGGAGTCGCCCAGCGGCGGGAAGACTTCATACAGACGCTGTATCCGGCGCTCTGTGTTGGTGAAGGTGCCCTCTTTTTCCAGCGACGGGCTGGTCGGGAGAATCACGTCCGCATACTCGCAGGTACGCGAGAAGAACATGTCCTGGACCACGAAGAAATCGAGCTTCTCGAAAGCGCCCTGGACGTGATGGGCATTGGCGTCGACGATGGCCATATCCTCACCGGCCACATACATGGCCTTGAGTTTGCCTTCGTGCACGACGTCGACCATTTCGTGGTTATCGAGCCCGTCGGCCGTGGACAACTCTACGCCCCAGAGTTTTTCGTACTGGCCACGGATATTGTCATCGGAGACGAAATCATAGCCGGGGAAACGATCCGGCATGCAGCCGAAATCGCTCGCGCCCTGGACGTTGTTGTGCCCACGCATGGGGTAACCGCCGGTGCCGAAGCGCTCGACGTTGCCGGTGAGCACCAGCAGGTTGCAGAGTGCGGTGGCGGTATCCGCGCCCATGGAATGCTGGGTCACGCCCATGGCCCATACGCCGCACATGGTATCGGCAGCGATGATCATGTCGGCAATGTTCTGCAATTCGTCGCGCGTCAATCCGGTGCGCTCGATCGCGAACTCGAAGGTGAACGGTTCGAGGCTTTTCTTGTAGTCCTCGAAGAACTCGACGTGATCGCCGATGAAGTCCATATCGGCATGGCCGTTGTCGACGATGTACTTGGCCACCGCATTCAGCCAGATCAGGTCGGTGCCCGGCTCGGGCTGCACGAACAGGTCGGCGCGTTCGGCCATCTCGTGGCGGCGCAGGTCGGCCACGATATGTTTCTGGCCGTGCAGCTTGGCGGCACGCTTCATGCGCGTGGCGATCACCGGATGGCTCTCGGCAGTATTGGAGCCGACGATGAGCAGCAGTTCGGAGGCTTCCAGATCGGCGATCGAGCCGGTGTCGGCACCAAAGCCGACCGTGCGCCACAGGCTTTCGGTGGCCGGCGCCTGACAGTAGCGTGAACAGTTGTCGATATTGTTCGTCCCGATCACGGCACGGGCGAACTTCTGCATCAGATAGCCCTCCTCGTTCGTGCACTTGCTCGATGCGATGAAGGCCAGTGCATCCGGGCCGTGCTCGGCCTTGATCTCGCCAAAGCGCTTGGCGATCAGCGCGTAGGCCTCGTCCCACTCGGCTTCACGGAAACCGCCGTTGTCACGGATCAGCGGCTTGGTGATGCGTTTTTCGCTATTGATATGGCCCCAGCCGAACTTGCCCTTGATACAGGTCGAAATGCCGTTGGCCGGGCCTTCCGGCTGTGGCTCCACCTTGAGCAGCTCACGGCCGCGCGTCCACATCTCGAATGAGCAACCCACGCCGCAGTAGGTACAGACGGTCTTGGTGCGCTTGAGCTCGGTCTCGCGCATGGCGGCATCGACTTCCGAAACGGCGAAAATCGGCGCAAAGCCGGTGGTGTGCTCGGCGTTCTTGACCAGATCGATGGCCGATCGTCCCAGCTGCTGGTATTTACCCTGCGCCTGTGGCGAGAGTGCGGTCATTGGCCCGACCTTACCGATCATGGTCTTTTCGATCAGCGCGTTACAGGGGCAGACGGTCACGCAGTGGCCACAGGACACACACGATGAATCCTCGATGGCCACATCGTCGTCCCAGATCACCCGCGGCCGGTCCAGTTCCCAGTTGATCGACAGCGTTTCGTTGACCTGCAGATTCTGGCAGGCCTCGACACAACGCCCGCAGAGAATGCACTGGTCCGGATCGTAGATATAGAAGGGGTTGGAGTAATCCTTCTCGTATGGTTTGCCGCGAAACTCGTAGTGCTGGCCCGGCACTTCCATATCGCGCACGGTGTTGTGCACGTCGCAGTTGCCGTTGTTGTTGTCGCACACCGAACAGTACAGATCATGGTTGGCAGTAACGCGGTTGATGCCCTCCATGCGGGCATCCTTGGCCTTGTCGGTCTCGACACGAACGTCGAGCCCCGGCTTGACTGCCACGCTGCAACCGCGAACGAGGTTGCCATCGACTTCCACGAAGCAGGTATCGCAGGTCTGGATCGGTCCAAGGCTGCGGTGGTAGCACAGATGCGGCAGATAAATACCCGTGCCTTCCAGCGCATCGGGCAGCAGCTGGCCCGGCTTCGCAGTCACCTGCCTGCCGTCAACGGTAATCTCGATCTGCTCAGCCACGTCGTCCATGAAGGTCTCCAGAAAGTCGATGTCTCAAGTACGCGGTGCCGGGCACTTCCGGTTGCCGGCATGCGTACGAGACTATGCAGAAACAAAAAAGGCTCGTCGTGCCGGGCACGACGAGCCTTGAAACTGGGCCGTTGTCTGTCAGCTGGTGAACAGACGCGTGGCTTTTATCAAGGTTTCGATGAACCCCACGGCGGCTGGAATAGTCACCATCGCCCACAGCGCTGCGACCTGCCATGTGGGTGTGGTGATGCCGCTGCTGGTGGTAGTCGTATCGTTGCTCATGATTATCTCCCGATATTTTGCGCGCAATCAATCCGTAGATTCCGGTAGCGCCGGCGCGTGGGCGCCGAGCACTGAGCCGGCAATCAATCCGGATTGCTTACATCGCCCTCGTAGTGGTGTTTTTCTGCCACCGGACGCACCAACAGATTGGCGACCAGACCGGCCGCCAGCAGCGCGACCATGATATAGAGCGTCATCGTATAAGCATCGGCCGGGGCCACGCCCGCCTCGATACGTCCTTCACGCAGTTGATTGAGCAGCACCGGGCCGGCCACGCCGGCTGCAGCCCAGGCGGTCAGCAGACGGCCGTGGATTGCGCCTACGTGCATGGTACCGAAGATATCGCGCAGGTATGCCGGCACTGTCGCAAAACCGCCGCCGTACATGCTCACGATCACACAGCAGGCCAGCACGAATAGAATGATGTTGCCACCCGCGGCCACGCTGGGCACCGCCGCATAGAGCAGCATACCCAGCACGAAGAAGATGACATAGGTCATCTTGCGGCCGATATAGTCCGACGTGGACGCCCAGAAGAAACGCCCCGCCATGTTGAAGATCGACAGCACGCCAACGAAACCGGCGGCCGCGGCAGCCGAGGTGCCGACCATTTCCTGGGCCATGGGCGATGCCTGCTCGAGCAGCGCAATGCCGGCGGTGACGTTGAGGAACAGCACCAGCCAGATGAAATAGAACTGCGGCGTCTTCATCGCCTGGTTCACATGGACATGATGCTTGGTGATCATCTTGTCCTGCTTGCCATCTCGTTCCTGGTCAAACCCTTCCGGCGACCAGTCCTTGGCCGGAATACGCACGATCAGCGAACCGACCATCATGAACAGGAAATAGATGATGCCCATGGCCAGAAACGTCGAGCCGACGCCGACCGAATCCGGGCCGGAGAAAAAAGCCATCAGCGAAGTCGCCAGTGGCGAGCCGATCATCGCGCCGCCGCCAAAACCCATGATCGCCATGCCGGTGGCCAGACCGGGACGATCCGGAAACCACTTGATCAACGTCGATACCGGCGAGATATAGCCGATACCCAGGCCGATGCCGCCGATCACGCCGTAGCCGAGATAGATCAGCCATATCTGGTGGGTCCAGACGCCGAACGCCGACACAATGAAGCCGCCGCCGAAACAGGCCGCTGCCAGCGCCATGGCCTTGCGCGGGCCCACCCGCTCCAGCCACTGGCCGCCGAAGGCCGCCGATAGTCCGAGTGCCGCAATGGCCAACGAAAAGATCCAGGCCAACGTGGACTGCGACCAATCGGCCGAGACCGATTCATTCACACCGACGATCTGGGTCAACGGAATCTTGAATACCGAAAACGCATAGACCTGGCCGATGCACAGATGGATACAGAGTGCGGCGGGCGGCACCATCCAGCGATTGAAGCCGGGCTTGGCCACGGTATTGGATTTGTCGAAAAAACCGGCCATGTGTCCCCCTCGGAACAAGAAACAATAGATTCATGATGCGCTCTGGCGTGGCGCGATCGTTTGTATAGGCCAGCAGACTAGCACTTAGAGCCGACCAATCCGGGCGCCTGCGACGAAAGTCGAAGGCATGCTATTCAATCGCACGCAATGTACATGCCGCGCGGTGCTCGATCCGGGCTCGATCGAACACCGTCAGTCGGCCGGCCCCCCCCCCACAGGGTCTGCGCGAATGGCTCGACGCAGACCAGCTCGCCTGCGGCAACCGCGCCCTGCTCGGCCGGCAGGACGATGAAACAGTCCGCGACGCTCATCGAACGCATCACCCCCGATCCCTGGTGATCGACACCGCAGACGTCCGGCGTTGGCTTGGTCATATCCATGCGCGCGCGCAGAAAGTTCTCACGCCCCGGCCGCTTGTCCAGAGCATGGCGGGTAGGCAGATAAAAGCGCGTTGGCGGTGCCGGTTGCCCACCTGCCATGCGCACCAGCGCGGGCCGCACCAACTGCAGAAACGTGACTGCGGTCGATACCGGATTGCCGGGTAGGCCGAAGAAACGCGCGCTGCCGATCGTGCCGAACGCGAGCGGCTTGCCGGGCTTGATGGCCACTCGCCAGAAGTCCACCGAGCCCTGCTCGCCGAGCACGTCCAGCACGAAATCGGCCGCGCCTACCGATACACCGCCGCTGGTCACGATGGCGTCTGCGTTGTCTGCGGCTTCGGCAAAAGCCGCCCGCAGAGCGGCACGCGAATCCCCGACCACGCCCATATTGATGCCTTCCATGCCCAACTCGGCCAGCAGCGCAGCCAGACCGTAGCGATTGCTGTCGTAGATCTGACCCGGCTCGATCGGGCCGTCGATCGGGCGCAGTTCGTCGCCGGTCGAGAAGAATGCGACGCGTGGACGCGCGTGGACCGTGACCTGCGCCTGCCCGATCGAAGCCAGCACCGCGATATCGGCCGGACGCAGATACTGGCCCGCGCGCAGCACCACATCGCCACGCGTCAGGTCCTCGCCGGCCGGCCTGATATTGCTGCCCGCCGCAGGCACGGTCTCGATCACGAGATGGCCATCGTCTTCTCGAGTGTTTTCCTGCATGACGACTGTATCCACGCCGCTCGGCACGACCGCTCCGGTCATGATGCGGATACAGTCACCGGCTTTCAGGGCACCGGCAAACGGGTGCCCGGCAAGACTGTCGCCGACGATCGCCAGCCGGTCGCCGCTGGCCCGCACGTCGGCCGCTGCGAAGCCATAGCCGTCCATGGACGAGTTGTCGGCACCGGGCACATCAATGGCCGAGGTCATGGTCTCGGCGAGTACGCGATGCAGCGCCTCGGGCAGGTTCACGCGCTCGGTGCGCATGATCGGCGTGATCGAGTCGACGATACGAGCGCGGGCCTCGGCCAGCGGCATGGGCGGATTATCGGGCGACTGGCGAAAACGGGACGGGTCGGTGGGCTCGGGCATGACGGACTAACCGGTGGAAGCACGCTGCAGAGAATACCGGTTGCACGCGCGCCGGGTTAGGGCGTCGCCGGGAAATGGCGCGCATCGTCTGCACTGTTCAGATTCCTGAAGGCCGTACAGTCCGGCCAATCCACCAGCACGCGTTCGAGGCCGGACTGCCAGGCGTTCACCCCGCGCACGCCGTCCGCGAGCGCACGATCCAGATCCGCAAACACATCGCGACGCATCAGCGCATGCAGGGGCTGGACGCGTGCGCTACAGCGCGCCACGGCCAGCTGCGTTTCCGCCTTCATAGGTCGCGCAAGACATCGGCCCAGGTCCACCGGCAGTCGCGGCGTATCCACCGGGACAATAAGCACATACGGCGTCGCGGCGGCCTCCAGCAGACGCGCAACGCCCGCCAGCGGGCCCGGATAATTCTCGTATTCGTGGCGGTCATCCACGACAACCGACAGCCCCAGCGCGCGATAGCGCGCCAGCGAACGATTGGCACTGATCATCACCTGCCCACACTGCGGCACCACGCGATCCAGCGTGTGTTCGATCAGCGCCCGGCCATCCAGCGCGTACCAGCCCTTGTCGATACCGCCCAGCCGGCTGGCCCGGCCGCCGGCGAGAATACCGGCCGTGATGTCTGCGGGTTCGATGTTCATGTCCGCATGATCCGGCGACGTCGCCATAACAACAAGCGGGCTTACGACGACGTCGGCTCCGGCCGTGTCTCCGGCATGCCCCAGGCAAATACCGCCAGCGCCACCAAGGCAATCGCGGCCAGTACACAGAATGTGGCCGCATAACCCACGGCATCGACCACAAAACCAGCCGACAGATTGCTTATCGCGGCCCCCAGACTCACGGCCGTGGCGATCGCGCCCTGGGTGAGGTTGAAGCGCCCGGTGCCACGAGTCAGATCCGAGACCACCAAGACGATCAGCACGCCGAATATGCCCGCGCCGACGCCGTCGAGCACCTGTACCGCGATCAGCCATACGGGATGATCGCTCAGCGCATAGGCCACGCCGCGCAGCGGCAGCGCCGCAAAACCGATCAGGAATACCGGCCGCCGCCCCCAGATATCGGCCAGACGGCCGGCCCCGATCGCCACCGGAATCATCACGAGCTGTGCCACGATGATGCAGGCCGACATATACAGCGACGCGCCGCTGCTCTTGCCCAGCGACAGATACTGCCCCACCAGCGGCAGCATGGCCGCGTTGGCGAAATGAAACAGGGTGACCGCGGCGGTGAGCATGAGCACGCGACGATCAGCCAGCAATGCCGCCAGTTTGCTGCCATTGGCTTGATCGCCGGTATCGGCGTCGTCGTGGCCACGAGCCAGATTCGGGTCGATATCGACGGGCCGCATGGCCAGGATCGAGGCCACGCTGAACAGCGCAAAGACCGCCACCAGATAGAAGATGCCCTCACGCGCGATGAAATGACCGATCAGGCCGGCACAGATCGCCGCCGCGACGTTGCCCGCATGATTGAACGCTTCGTTGCGGCCGGTACGCCCTGAAAAGCGCTTGTAGCCGACCATACCCAGCGTCAGCGCCGCCACGCCGGGTGCCAGCACAGCAACCGCGACGCCGATCATCGCCTGGGCCATGACGATCGGCACCAGCCCATCGAAACGGGTCATCACGACGCAGGCTACGGCCACCATTATGGAGGCGCCCGCCATGAGCGCACGGCGCGCCTTGACCGCGTCGATAAGCGCGCCCGCCGGCGTCTGTGCGACAAGCGTCGCCAGGCCCATGGCCGACATGGCGATACCGATATCCCCGGCCGACCAGGATTTGGAAGCCAACAAGTAAATGGCGAGATACGGGCCAACGCCGTCGCGCACGTCTGCCAGAAAGAAATTCATCGCATCCAGCGCGCCCAGACTGCGCGGTGAAGCCGATCTCAAGCCTGTCCTGCCCACAATTGCTGTTCCGCGAACACCGACTGCGTGTCGGCGCGCAGATTATGCGCCTACCGATGCCCAGCAAACGCGCGCCCCGACAAAAAAATCCGTTCAGGTCAGACAACGCGCGCGGGTTATCATCGGGCACGCAATCAAAAAGGAAACCCCCATGCGACGCGTATTCATCAGCCTGATCACCACCGGCGCGCTATGCGTCACCACGCTCGCCCAGGCCCAGGGCCAATTCGCGGGCCTGGGTGACCGGGTCAAGGATCTCGTGGGCGGCATGGATCAGGGCGGCAATCGCAACGACAGCGCCCAACAGCTGCCCCAGAGCGAAGTCGTATCGGGCCTGAAAGGCGCGCTGGCCGACGGTGCCTCGTCGGCCGTCACCCAGCTGGGTCAGACTGATGGCTTCTGGGGTGATCAGGCGCGTCGTATCGCACTGCCCGGCTGGATGAGCCAGGCCTCGAGCATGCTGCGTACCGCCGGCTACGGCGACCAGATGAACGGCCTGCAGCTGTCGATGAACCGCGCCGCCGAACAGGCCACCGCCGAGGCCGGGCCGATCGTGCGCGAAACCATCAACAGCATGAGCGTGGCCGACGCCTACAAGATATTGCAGGGCTCGGACACCGCCGCTACCGACTATCTGCGCCAGCACTCCGGCGAAGAGCTGGCCGCCAAGTTCCGGCCGATCATCGAACGCACCACCGCCGAGTCGCAGGCGGTATCACGCTACGAATCACTCACGTCGCAGGCCAAGCCCATGCTCAAGTTCATACCCGGCATGAATCTGGATATGAACAACTATGTCACCCAGCAGACCCTGGACGGACTGTTTGCCGTCATTGGCCAGCAGGAATCCCGGATCCGCGCCAACCCGGCGGCAGCGGGCAGTTCGATCGTAAAGAAGGTCTTTTCGACGGTGTCGAACTAGGGGCTGTTGCCGTTTCGTACGAGACCGCGCCAAGGACTGTTTTGCGGCAAGACGAGGCGTCAGCACGTGCCGCGTAGTCATTCTACGCAAGCGCGCTGCAACGCTGTATTGCCGCAAAACAGC